>Ga0160452_100194_pt1 | contig 67960 bp, 55 predicted proteins | sample HID1971I_E6MG_FD_108230 | JGI IMG/M metagenome (GOLD analysis project Ga0160452, IMG submission 108230) | Enriched millipede-associated microbial communities from UW Madison campus, WI, USA - HID1971I_E6 MG | ecosystem: Host-associated > Arthropoda: Insects > Digestive system > Unclassified ...
GCTGCCGGGTGCTCATTGGGCTCGAGAAGCAGCTCAGTGCCGTCTTGGTTGTCTTGGGAGACGACCGTAATCCAGCGATGCTCGCCAATCGGGACATCATGCTTTTTGACGAAGCCCAGCTTCTCGGTGTAAAAGGTCAGCGCCCGCTCTTGATCATTCACGAAAATACTGGCGACAATAATGTTTAAACTCATCTTTCCAACCATCCTCTCAATAAGTGAGTTAAGGGCGTTTTGTCAAACAAGAGCACGCGATATTTGCCTCTCTTCTCCGAGCGGACCAGTCCGGCTTCCTCCAGCACCGCCAGATGCTTGGCAATCGCTTGCCGCGAGATCGCCAGCTCGTACTTCGTAATCAGTCGTACCGTCAGCTCATACAAGGTCTGTTCATTCCGCTCGCTCAGCTCGTCCAGCATTCGCCTGCGAGTCGAATCGGCCAGCGCCTTGAAGATCAGGTCTTGGTCTTGGTCTTGGTCTTGGTCTTGGTCTTGGTCTTGGTCTTGGTCTTGGTCATAGTCCTCGTTCATGCGTTTATTATACGCAACCCACAGGTTGCATGTCAACAACTTACCTATACACGGCGACTTGCCCTGATAAGCTTGGGTGCTCTGTGACGCGCAGCCCCCAACAAAAAAACAGTGCCAAGAATGCTCCGCATCCCTGACACTGCCTCCGCAGTTGTCGCATCGTATCGATATCGTCCCGTCCAGCCCGGCAGCCCCCTACTCGGGCAGCTCCACGTTGTGGTACACCTGCTGGACATCGTCATGATCCTCTAGCGTGTCGATCAGCTTCTCGAATTGGGCGAGCGCATCGCCGTCGAGCGTCACATAGTTCTGGGCGATCATCGACAGCTCGGCGATCGCGAACTCCTGGATGCCTGCGCCGCGCAGCGCTTCCTGCACCGCGTGGAACTGGTCCGGCTCCGCATAGACGATCGCAACCTCGTCCTCTTCCTCGATATCGCGCACGTCGACGTCCGCCTCGAGGATGATCTCGGTCAGCTCGTCTGCCGTTTTGCCAGCTACGCCGACAACCGCCGTCGCATCGAACATGTACGATACCGAGCCGCTGACGCCCATGTTGCCGCCGTTCTTGTTGAAGATCGAGCGCACGTCGGGCGCGGTCCGGTTGACATTATTGGTCAGCGCATCGACGATGATCATCGAGCCGCTTGGTCCGAAGCCCTCGTAGCGAAGCTCCACATAGTTCTCCTCGGCGCTGCCCTTGGCCTTGTCCAATGCGCGATCGATAATCGCCTTTGGCACGTTGTACGTCTTCGCCCGCTCCAGTACGACCTTAAGCGCCCGATTGGACTCGGGGTCCGGCTCGCCCTTCTTGGCGGCGACATAGATCTCGACGCCGAACTTGGCGTAGATCCGGCTTGTATTGGCGTCCTTGGACGCCTTCTTTTCCTTGATATTATTCCATTTGCGACCCATCCGGTTCCACTTCTTTCTTCATTGACTCGCTTCCACAAGCGGGACTTCCGAATTTAATCGTAGTGGAACAACCCGGGCTTTGTCAAGCGATCGGCGCACAGCTTGAGCAGTCGGCAAGGACGTAGCGAGGATGCGCTTGCAGGCACATGGAACAAGCTCCTTCCTACTCCTTCACCGAACCCATCACCAGCCCCTTGACGAAGAAGCGCTGCAGGAGGGGATAGACCATCAGGATCGGCAGCGCGCCGATGAAGATCTGCGCCGACTTGACCGTCTTCTGGGAGATCAGCGCCATCTCGGCCGGACTGAGGCTCATCGAGCTCATGTCGCGCTGGATGATTACCGTCTGCAGGAAGGTTGCCAGCGGATAGCGGGACGGATCGCCGATGTAGAGCAGCCCGTCGAACCAGGAGTTCCAGTGGAACACCATGCTGAACAGCGAGATCGTCGCGATCGCGGGCAGCGACACCGGCAGATAGATACTGAATAGCGTTCGGAAGTGGCCTGCCCCGTCGATCAGCGACGCCTCCTCCAGCTCCTTGGGGATGCCTCGGAAAAAGTTCAGCATGAGGATCGTCAGGAAGACGTTGACCGCGCCCGGCAGCACGAGCACCCAAAAGCTGTCCATCAGCCCAAGCCGCTGGATGACCATATAGAACGGCACCAGCCCGCCATTGAACAGCATCGTAAAGACGAACAGCCAGGCATACACATTGCGGCCGCGAAACGCCGACGTCTCCTTGGATAGCGGATAGGCCGCCAGAAACGCCAGCAGCAGCGTCAGGGCAGTACCGATCACGGTACGCTGGACCGCGATCCACATCGAGCTGAGGAACACCGGATTGTTGGTCGTCTTTTTGTACGCCTCTAGCGTAAAGTCGACCGGCCACAAGCCGACGATATTGGCATCTGCCGCTGACTTGGCGCTGAGCGACACGGCCAGCACGTGGATCAGCGGGATGACGCAGAGCAGCGCCAGGACGACCAGGACAGCGACATTAATACCATTGAACACCTTGTAGGCAGGCGATTTGTAATACATGCGGTCCGCTCCCCTCTAGAAGATCCTATAGTTAGCCAGCTTGTAGGCCATCCGGTACGAGATGACGACGAGGATGAAGCTAATGACGGACTTGAACAGGCCGATCGCCGTGCCGAAGCCCATCTCGCCGCTTATGATCGCCGCCCGGTAGACGAAGGTGTCGATAATATCGCCCTTGGCGTAGACGAGCGGATTGTACAGGTTGAAAATCTGATCGAAGCCGGCATTGAGCACATTGCCGAGCGCCAGCGTGCCGACGACGATCGCGATCGGCAGCATCGCCGGAATCGTGATGTGCAGCGTCTGCTTCCAGCGATTGGCGCCGTCCACCTCGGCTGCTTCATAGAGCGACGGGTTGATGCCGGCCAGCGCAGCCAGGAAGACGACGGTGCCGAAGCCGAACTCCTTCCACACATCCGAGACGATAACGGTGAAGCGGAACCAGTCGCCCTGGCCGAGGAAGAAGATCGGCTCCATGCCGAACACGCCGGTCAGCACCCGATTGACGAGGCCGCCCTCGGTCGAGAGCAGATCGGTCAGGATGCCGCCCAGGATGACCCACGAGAGGAAATGCGGCAGGTAGACGAGCGTCTGTACGAACCGCTTCAGCAGCTGCTTGCGGACCTCGTTGAGCAGGATGGCGAAGACGAACGGCGCCAGCAGATTAAGCGCCATCTTGAAGACGGCGATGACGAGCGTGTTCCAGATCACCTGCAGGCTGTCCTCGCGCTCGAACAGATAGCGGAACTGATCCAGCCCCACCCACTCCGAGCCGCTGATGCCAAGCCACGGCTTGAAGTCCTGGAACGCCATGACGAGTCCGCCCATCGGCAAGTACGCGAACAAGATCAAAAAGACGAGCGCCGGCAGGACCATAATATGAAACGGCCACTGCCGGACGATGTCGGCGACGATCGACCGGCGGCGCGGCCGGCTCGCCCCCGCTCCTCTGCCGCGATCGACGGCGGTTGACGATGTCTGTGTCTGCTCCATAGGACGCTTCCCCCATAACCTCATAATAATTGCTGTGATATACTCCAAGTATAGCAACGCCTCCAACATCCCATAAGCAGCCAAAACCCAACATATCGGGCACTATTGCAACCACTTCGCAGCCACCGTCTGCGAGCGGCGTGCCCGGCGTCGCGCCCCCTCCGCTCCTCGCCAAAGAGCCCCTGCGCAGGCGCAGGGGCTCTTCTCGCCGCATCTTATTTGATGCTGCTGTACCACTCGTTTACTTCCTTGGTGATGTCGTCGCCGCCGGAGGACTTCCAGCTCGCGACGAACTGGTCGAACGCCTCGGCCGGCTTCTCGCCGAAGATGATCTCGTTGAAGGTCTGGGCTTCGATTTTCTTCAGATAGTCCATACGCGACTTCATCGTCGCCGTCGGCGGACCGACGTACATATCCTTCTTGGAGATGTCCTCCTGCTCCATGACGACCGTTGCGGCCAGCGCCGTCTCCGGCCCGTAGCTCGACACGAGTTCCTTTTCGCGGTAGGTCGTCGCTTCCTTGCCCTCGGCAAGGTTCATCAGCGCCTTGAACTGGACATCCGGGATGCGCGCGCCGTCGCGGACGAGGAAGTAGCGCAGCGGCGCCGTAATCGTGCCGCCCGGGATATCGTCGCCGTAGAGCGGATTGCCGTCGGCATCGAGCGCATAGTCGTAGCCCTCGAACACGCCATACTCGAACGGACTGCCCTCCTGCGGATCGGCCAGATTCTCGAACAGATAGTTCTGGTAGGTGAAGAACGCCTCGGGATGAGCCATATCCTTGTTGATCAACGTGACGCCCTTGTGGAAATGCGTGCCGTGACGCATCGCCGTGCCATCCTCGCCGGTCGGGATCGGATACGGCTTCCATACCACGCCTTCGACGTTTTTGGCCGTGTCGAGCAGCGGCCAGCCGCTCATCCAGTACGGGCCGGGGATGATGCCCGCCGTCCCGGCGACCGCCGGCTCGGACGTTTTGTTCTCATCCCACAGGGCGGCTTCCTTGGGGATATACCCCTTGTCGCGCCATTCCTTCAGCTTCAGCAGTCCCGGCTTCATCCCCTCATGGATCGAGCCGTACATCAGCGTGCCGTCGGCAGCTTCGTTCCACTGCGCCGGGATCGTCCCGTAAGCGCCGAAGATCCAGGACGGATCGCCCATCCATGTATTCATCGACGACTTGAAGCCGATGCTCAGCGGTGTCACCTGCTCGGGGCTAAGGCCTTGCGGGTTGTTGGTGCGGAACTGCTCCATCACATGCTCGAGATCGGCGAGCGTCTTCGGCCCTTCCAGCTTGAGCGCATCGAGCCAGTCCTGGCGGATCCACAGCAGATAATCGTTGTTGTAGGCGTAATCGAGCACCGGGATGCCCATCCGCACGCCATCCTTGGTGTAGGCATTCCAGACATTCGGATCGAGATTCATCGCTTGCTTCCAGATGTCGCTGGCATACCGATCGAACAGCGCTCCCGCATCCTGGAATCTCCCCGAGTCGATCAGATCCTGCGCCAGCAACGCATCATTGACTGTGATGACATCCGGCAGCTGCTGTCCCGAGGACATCGCCAGACGGACCTTGGTGACGAACGCATTGTTCGTATCCGTCACCGACCATAGCGACTTGACCTCGATACCGAGCGTCTCGAGCGCCCAGCGCGTGGCGACGCTGTTCTCGATCGACTCGCCGTCGCGGAAGGTGAGCGCCGGGTCGACGCCCCATACGGTCGAGATGGCGACGGGCGGGTCGTATTTCTCCTTGTAAGGGTTCTCGTCCTGGGCGACGGCGTTGCCTGGCGTATTCGTCCCGGTCGCCGCGCCGCTGCCGGTCGGCTCGTTGGCGCTGTTGGAGCAGGCCGCCAGCAGCGAGACGATCAGCAGCGAGCCGAGCATGGATGCGAGCCTGCGGTTATTAAAGTTCATAGGAATCCCCCTTCGGTAATGTCTACAGGTTTAATTATAGAGGGGAGACTACTGGCGGCCTATGTCACAATGCGAACATCTCTGCACCTTTTGCAACCAGTTTACTGCTCTCGGAACTCCTGCGGCGCCAGGCCATAATACTTTTTGAACGTCTTGCTGAAATATTGCGGGTTCTGGTAGCCAAGCTCGCTCGTAATCTCGTATATTTTTTTGTTCGTCGCTTTGAGCAGATAGAGCGCCCGCTCCATCTTGTAGCCGATGATCCAGTCGCTCAGACTCTCCCCCGTCTCGGCCTTGAACACCTTGGACAGGTAGACGGGATGCAGGAAGACGCGGTCGGCGATCGTCTTCACCGTCGTGTCGTGACTGAGGTTGCTGGCGACGATCTCATGCACCTGCTTGACGATAAAGCTCTTGGCGCTCTCCTCCTGCTGTGCGAGCTTGGTCTCGAGCTTGCGCAGCGCGCCGTCGGACCAGGCCCGCAGCCGCTCCGGCGAGAGGACGACCGTCTGGTCGAGGATGAAGTCGATGCCGAGCTCATCGATCTGCGTCACGTAGTGCCCTTGCCGATGGGCGATATACAGATAAGCATTGGTCAGCGCCAGATAGACCTCGTATAGATGCTCGCGCGAGTAGCCCGCCTTCGTCAGGTCTTCGAACACCTCGTCGATCTTCTCCCGCACCGCCTCCCACCGCTTCGACTCCAGCAAGGTGATCAGCGTCGGCGGCTTGTACAAGCTCTCCAGCGATTTGACATGCGACTTGCTGCGTCCGGCTTGCTCCTCCAGATAGTGGATCGTATGCCGCCCCTCATCCTCATGGGCGATCATGAACATCGTCCCTAGCGCCGAGCGGTAGGCGGCTCCCACCTCCTCGGGGAACTGGCACCAGGCGGAGACGACGACCGCGATATCGCCCCGCAGGTAGCCGCTCACATTGGTGCGGAACGTCTTGGCCCGCTCCGCCAGCAGCGCTTGACGGCGCTTCTTGCCCTCAGCGCTGTACTGGATGCTCGGCGGCGCCTCGTCCTGGGACTGGATGAGCAGGATCAGATACTCATGCGGCGCTTTGCCATGCCAGACGCGGAAGCTGTCGCCGAGCGACTCCTCTGCAATATTGCCGATGGCAAACTCCATGAGCGATATCGAGCGCTCGTCCAGATGCGCGAATTGGCGACCGAGCTGCACCAGCATCAGCACCGTCGGCTTGTCCGGCAGCAGCGGGATCTCGTATTGCGTCAGCTTCTCCTGCAGCGTCTTGCGCGAGAGCTGGCGACCCAGCACCAGATCCATCATCAGATGGCCGCGCAGCACCGCCAGATCGGACTTGCGGCTGTATTGCAGCTGATGCATCTTCTCCGCCTGCGCCCATTCGTCCTTGAGCGCGTCGATCGCGCCCGAGAGGACGGCGATGAACTCCTCGTCATTGAGCGGCTTCAGGATATAGTCGAAGGCCTGCAGCTGTACCGCCTTGCGCGCATAGTGAAAGTCGGAATGACCGGTCAGCAGGATGCTCTTGATATGCGGCCAGCGCTCGCCGATCGTCTGAAGCAGCGTCAGACCGTCCATCTCCGGCATCGCGATATCTGTGACGACGATATCGATCGAGTGCTCCTCGAGCAGCGCCAGCGCCTCCAGAGCGGAGGACGCCTCGTAGACGTGACGGATGCCGAGCGCCGCCCACGGGATCGTCTTCGCCAGACTGGAGGTGACGTACACTTCATCGTCGACCAATACAATATCAATCATCCTATCTTCTCCTCTCCATGGGGGCTGGGCTGCCAGCAGATCGTCACGCGGACGCCGCCGAGCGGCGACGGCTCGAAGCGCAGTCCGGCGTCGCTGCGGAAGCGCAGCAGCATCCGCTGATGGACATTCCACAGACCGCAGCCCATCTCCTCGTCCATCTGCCGGTTCATCTTGTGCTGCAGCGCCTGCATCGCGTCCGCGCTCATCCCTTTGCCGTCATCCTCGACCGCCAGCGTCGCGCCGTCCTCGGTCCATGCGCCTGTGATGCGGATCGTCGTCGCGCTGACGCTCGATTCGATACCGTGCAGCACCGCATTCTCGACGAGCGGCTGCAGGATGAGCGGCGGCACCTCAAGCTGCTGCATCTCCGCAGGCACCTCCAGCGTGTAGCGCAGCCGTGGCATCCGCATCCTCTGGATCTCCAGATAGCTGGTGACGAAGCGCACCTCCTCCGCCAGCGGCACCAGCTCTCGCTCCTGCCGGGTCGTATAGCGGTAGTAGACGGACAGATGATGCGACATCTCTACGACCGCCTGATGCTGCTCCAGCTTGGCCATGCTGGAGATGAATGAAAAGCAGTTATAGAAGAAATGCGGATTGATCTGCGACTGCAGCTGCTTCAGCCGCGCCTCGCGGACATGGATGCGCTCCAGGTACACCGTCTCGAACAGCTCCTGGATCTGCGCGACCATCAGGTTGAAGCGGGTGAACAGGAAGCCGAACTCGCTCGACCCCTTGGACTTGACCCGCACGGCGTAATCGCCGTTCTTGAGCCGCTGGAAGCCGGCCACCAGACGCTTGATCGGCACCTGAACCTGGGCGTACAGCAGGTAGGCCGCGATGCAGCAGAGCAGCAGCAGACCGGCGATCGAGCCATAGAACAGCCGGTTCGCCTGGGCGATCGGGCGGATGATCTCCGTGATCGGGATATAGTCGACGAGATACCAGCCCAGCACCTCCGACTGCACGATATTGACCAGATATTCCTGCTCCCCGAGGTGGAGCGTACGGCTCTCTGCCGCAGCCGGCGGCATGTCTGCGAGCGCCCCGATGACCTGATCGGTCAATGTCCGGTCGGCCGTACGGTTGTAGATGGCTCCTGCCTCGGGATGATAATAGAACGGATCGGTCCGCCCTCCGCTCTTGAACTGATCCAGCATGCGGATGATGTTGCTGCCGTCGAAGCGCACTTCGATGATCAGATTAAAGTTGCCCGGGTCCTCGAAGCTGGAGTACGGCGTCACGGCAAACCGCGAGAACGTATACTGGGGGCGCTGCGGGGTGCCGCTGTTATGCACCTGCCAGCCCGGACGCAGCCGCTGCTTCAGCTGCTGGTCGTCGTAGCGGATGACATCGAGCGAGGAGATGTCCCGTCCGAGCAGAGGCGAGTAGATGTGCAGCGAATTTTGCCACTTGAGCGAGCTCTCCTGGATGGCCAGCTTCGTCTGGATGCGCCGGATGAGCGTCGTCGTGTGCAGGTCCAGCTCCGGCATCTCGGTGAAGATGTCGCGCAGCGATGAGATGTCCGGGTCCTGGATGAGCAGATCAGGCCATAGCGCGATTGCATCGATGCTCGCATCGACCTCATTCTGGAAAAAGGCCAGTTGGCTGGCGTTCGACTTGTTCAGCTCCTCGCCGATCAGGTCCGTGCTGGTACGATTGGAGTAGAAGTATAGTGTAAGAATCGGGATGAGCATCACAAGCGTCAGACCTACAATTTTGGTAAACAGATTGACCTTGGGCATCGCTGCCGGACCCCTCCATGAGAAGACAAAGATGGATAAACGAATTCATCGTCCTTGAATTTGAAAAAAGGCGCGTATGCCGCCCTCTCCATCATACGTATTGGAACGCTCGCACACAATCCATGTTATCGCAATATATAGGATGTTATTGCAACTTCTGGATGGATTCCGCGCTTGTCAGGAATAAAGCCGAAAAGCCCCTCCGGGTCCGAAGACCCGAAGGGGCAGCTGTTGTATATGGAGCTACATCATACAGAATTCAGCATACGGCTGATAATAACCGCTGCTTGGGCGCGGTTGGCAATGCCCTTCGGCCCGTAGGTCGATGCCGTCATGCCTTGGATGACGCCTTCTTCGGTGAGAAGGGCGATCGCTTCTCTCGCGTACGAAGCGATGGTGCCGCGGTCGGTGAACTTCGCCAGCGCGCCGTCGACATCGTCGATCGCAGCGTCCTGGGTCAGCTTCAGCACATTGGCGGCCATGATCGCCATCTCCTCGCGAGTGATCGCGCGGTTCGGCTCGAACTTGCCGTTGCCTACGCCCTGGACCAGTCCTGCCTTGACTGCCGAAGCGACGAACGTATAATGCCAGTTCGAGGACTGCACGTCCGTAAACGAGACTGCTGCGCTATCGTCGACCAGGTCGAAGGCGCGGACGAGCATCGTCAGGAATTCGGCGCGCGTCACTTGCTTGAGCGGCGCGAATTGGTTATCCGCTACGCCGTTGATGATGCCCAGGCCAGCCAGCTCGCGGATCGCGTCGCCAGCCCAGCTGTCGACACCGCCCAGATCGCCGAATTCAGGCGTTGGCGTACCTGGTACTCCCGGATCTACAGGGGTGCCCGGCTCAGTAGGCTCGGTAGGTTCTGTAGGCTCAGTCGGTTCTGTAGGATTCTCCGGACCTGGCGTAATTGGCGGATAATAAGGGTTCGGATTCGGATTTGGCGTAGGCGCAACATAGCTCTCGCCCGGACCTGCATTGAAGATTGCATTGGTCAGGAGACGATACTGATGCTGCGTATGCGCCCGGTTGACCAGCTCGTTGGAGAAGAGGGTCATGTTCTTGTTGTCTTGGTTGTACGTGAAGGCCATAACCTTGCCTGCGGCTCTGTCATGGTTTGGCCACCAGCCGGCTTTGAAGAAGTCATCGCCGGAGCTTGTCGTCGCCAAAACCTTGGCTGCGCTTGGCACTTCGGTCATATACGATCCCGATACTGTATAAAAGTACTCTTGCGTTTTGTAAGCTGCTGTAATCGGATTGTCCTGCGTGACGTTCGTCAGGAACACCCCTTCGTGACTTCTGCCGGTTGTGGCAAAATTAAAGCCAGGCAGAACATTGGCCGCTTTGATGGTCTCCATGATTGTCCGTCCAAAGCCAACGTATGGTTTGCCTTCATTGATCAACGTCGTAGAGCCTGTTGTGTTCACGAGGACGCCTGCAGCGGCTTGATCCGTCGTTACAGTAAATCCAAGCGACTTCAGCACATAGGCCGGAACGCCTGTTGCTGCGACATTGTAGGCTTGCAGCACCTTGCCGCTTGGTCTGGCATCGCTGAACGCTCTCATATCGAGATAGTACTTGCTTGCGATCGGAGTGAGATCATTGTAAGCGACCACGAAGTCGCCCGCTTCGTATTGCGAACCGCTAGCGGTCAGCATCGTCACCTGCTTGCCGGCAGCCAGCAGCTCATTAACTGCCTTGGTTGCATCGTTGTTCGTGTTCTGGATCAGCACATACGCCGCATTAGTCGGAACCCCCGGCGAAGGGATCGTCACGGAGGTGACCGGCGATGTTTTGCCGCTGAATGCGCCGACTTGTCTGATCACATAGCGATCGAAGCCGCGCATATCGTGGAAGTTCTGGATGATGTCGGCGTACATATTCTTAAAATCAGACACATTGATGCCGTCGTACAACACCAGATTGGCAATGCCGCGTTTGGCCTGATGCATGTTAACGACATAGGAGCCAGCCGGATAAGTGACCCCGTTCACAGTAACGCTCTGATCGGAACGCTCCACCTTGATGCCATTGCGCAACAGATATTGCACCATGCGGTAGCTTTCCAGCGCATTCTTTTGGACTGCCTTGTCTACAGGAAGAACATAATATTCCGGGAAGAAGTTAGCGTTGCCTTGACGCGGGCGACCGATCGACACATTATCGGCATTGACCAGATGCTGATCCACCGTATGAGCGTCGATGCCCTCGATTCCCCGCTTATAGATTTCGAGCTGATTCAGGAACAGCTCTTCCTTGTTGTCTACGACAAAGCTTGTAGCAGCAGCAGCCGTGTAGTACAGCGCTTTTTGAGATTCTTCATTCAGATGCGGCATTTCCAGCGTATGACCGAGCGCGCCATGGTGCATGGCGAATACGGCGGTATAGGCAGGAGATGCGTCATCCCATCCTTCCCATTCCCCATCGGTCACATAGTTTTTGTCTGCCATTTTCTTCTGATTTTCAATGTAAGGGATATGATAATAATCATAGCTGGTGTTGGCAATACCTGCTTCACCCATTGCGGTAGCTTGCTTGACCATATTGTCGATCAGCAGGTCGAACTCGTGATTCGGATCATGCGGCGGCGTACATGGCTCGATCAGGAATGTGCCGACAAAGCCGTGCATGTCCAGGAAGGACAGCGGCGACCATTTGGCGATCTGCGCCGTCACGGCCTGCGTCTCCGGCTGGGTCTGGTACGAGTTGTCGCGGTTCAGGTCGAAGCCCTCGACGTTGGCGCGCGTATTGTTCACCCGACCGTCCGGGTTGTTCGTATAGACGAAGATGAAAATCGCGTCGTTCAGCGCGTCGTTCATATTCAAAGTGACCGTCGTATCAGCGCCATTTACTTTGGTGTCGTACTGGATGCTGTCCTCCAACGCCATCGTCTCAAAGTAGTTCAGAATGACGTCGACGCCAGGCGCTTCGTCCGGGTGAATATTATTCAGCCAGATCGGCACCTTGTAATTGGTAATGACGCCGTCTTTAATATCCTTGGCGAGCTTCGCCGGGTCATTCATCATAGCCGGATGCGTGACGTTTTGATAGTAGTCTACCGACTCCTTATCCTTGGCCAGCACCGTGAAGTAGATATCGCGGCCTTCGACGGACTTGCCGATGACCGACGTATCGATATAACGACCGGTCTCAGCCGCTTCAGCAGTAATGCGGTCGATCTCCGGCTTCAGCTCTGCGTAGCTGCGGTAGCTGTCGTACGGGGTCAGCTTGACCGACTCGTATGCGATCGCTTGTCCATCTGCGACAGCGGCCAGCTCATGCGTGCCGATCAGCGACGGATAGAGGCGACGCGCCGAGCCGGACAGGTTCGTCGTGCCATACGGCAGATCGAATGTGATCGTTACGGTCGCTACGTTGCCGTTCACCTGCGTATCCTTGACCCGGATGAATGGGGCGCCTGTATAGCCGGCTGGCGTACTATTCGTTGCGGCTGCATAGGATTTCCACTCCGACAGCGCCTTGCCGCCATAGGTCCAGACGATATCGGCTACATCGACGCCTTGCGGCAGCTCGAAGGTTGCTTTGAGGTCTCTGGCCTCAGTCATCGAAGCGACTGCCGTCGTTCCTTCCAGCTTCACGTCCTCCCACACGAGCAACTGCGGTTCTTTCACCTTGAGGAGGATGTCGGTTAGCAGGGTCGTGAAGGTGGTCAGATGCTTTTCAATTCGTCCAGGGAATGCTTTATTAATGAAGGCAATATTGTCTCGGTACGTATGGAAGATTCGACCTTCTTGTTCCGTTTGGGTATAACCATCCATATCGCCGATATTCCAGTTGGTGCCCTCCAGGTATGCATAAGGGATACCCGCCCGTTTGAATGGCGCATGATCGCTCCAGTCGCCGGTCGTTCCTTTCGGATACTCGGGGTTTTTGCCTTCGTTCGTAATGACCTCAAGCCCCTTGTCGGCGATAATCTTCATGCCGAGGTCGCGGATGAAGCCGGCCTTGCCCTCGCTGCCGTAGATGTACATGAAGTCGCCGGCGACGAGACTGTCCAGATTGATCATCGCTACTGTGTTCACGATTGCTTCCGGCGTCATCTCTCTCACATAAGCGTTGGAGCCTTGCAGACCTTGCTCCTCTGCACCAAACGCGATGAATCGCACCGTATAAGGCAGCGTGCCGGGAGCCTGCTCGGAAAGCGCCTTGGCGGTTTCCAGCATGACGGCTACTCCGGAGGCGTTGTCGTCGGTGCCTTTGCCTGAATACTCGACGCCATCAATGGTCGTCGGGTTCGTACTAACCGAATCGTAGTGCGCGCCTACGATAATCTCGCGGGTCGAAGCCCCAGGCAGCACAGCGACGATATTGTTGCTGTTCACTGTATTGCCGTTTCTCGTATAAGTGAACGGGACCTTGGTCGGCGTCATGCCCATGTCTGTGAACTGGGTCATAATGTAGTCGCCTGCCAGCGCTTCCTGAGCACTGCCAGCGACGCGAGCGCCGATCTCATTGGTGAAGTGAGCCAGATGCTCAAAAGCGAGGTATCCGGTAGCATCCGGAGCAAGAAGTCGCTGGACCAGTTCTTCCTCCGCTCCCTCTTCCTCGACAACCGGTTGTTCTTCTATCGGAGCAACCGGTTCATCCGCTTCGCTATCCGGAGCGACCGGCTCCTCCGCGCTGTCTGTCGGGTCCGGCGCAGCTGCGTCGGTCTGAGGCGCAGTGACCTCTGTGCCTTGTCCCAGCTGTTCTGCCATCGCCATCCCCGGCGCCAATACGCCTAGCAGCATCGCCAGCGACAAGACCAAAGCCAAGTAACGTTTCGTGATGGATCTCTTTATCATCTTTCTCCTCCTCCAAGTTTCTAAAAAGCGCCCCTCAGGGTATATTCGCATGCCATCCATGCCATCCGCTGCCACTTCTCTTGCGATCGGATTTCTGCTCTCTGCTCCGACTGTAGCTATGACCCATCAACCATCTCCCGGATCGGTTGAAAAAACAACCAATTATGTATACAGTATACTTCATATAATATACTATATTTATGGAATCTATTATAACACCACCCTGTACCTTGAACAATGCTATTTTTAGAGAATCTTCATATTTCACTATAAACCTGGGGTTTCGAGCATTCCTTTTCCGAGATACATAACATGATTGTAACATTCCATGCTTGCGTTAATAGATTCCTCCAACCTCCATGTGACGCGAAGGGGCAAACGTTCAAAAACCGCCCCACTTAATCGTGGAGCGGCTGTCAAGCCATAGAACGCTGGACGGGCCAGTCAGATTAGCAGGATACGCAGGTTCGTGAGTAATGGGCCAGCTCTACACCTTGCGCGAGGTCAGCTTGGCTTGGGTGAAATGCAGCAGGTAGTCGTGGCCGCCGGCCTTGGAGTCGGTGCCCGACATGTTGAAGCCGCCGAACGGGTGGACGCCGACGAGCGCGCCTGTACACTTGCGGTTGATGTACAGGTTGCCGCAATGCATCGTCTGCAGCGCCTGCTCGATCCGGGCTTCGTCCGACGAGAAGAAGGCGCCGGTCAAGCCGAACTCCGTGTCGTTGAAGATGCGGATCGCCTCCTCCCAGTCCGCTGCGCGGCTGATGCCGAGAACCGGCCCAAAGATCTCCTCCTGCATGACCACCGCGCGAGGTTCGAGGTCAGCGATAACGGTAGGCTCGATGTAATACCCCTCCGGCGCGCCGGCTTTGCCACCAGTCAGCAGACGTCCCTCGCCTTTGCCCGTCTCGATATACTGCAGGATGCGCTTGTACGAGCTCTCGTCGATGACTGGTCCGACCGGAGCATTGTCCTCCGGCAGGCCGATCTTCAGTTGCCTGGTCAGCTGCTCGATCCGCTCGACCATCTCGTCATAGACGCTCTCGACGATGATCGCGCGCGAGCCTGCCGAGCACTTCTGCCCCTGGAAGCCAAACGCCGATGCGACGACGGCAGCGGCCGCAGCCTCCAGATCTGCCGTCTCGTCGACGACAATGCCGTCCTTGCCGCCCATCTCGGCGACCAGACGCTTCATCCAGATCTGTCCCTCCGCCGTCTCGGCCGCGAGCTTCTGGATGTGCAACCCCGTCTCCTTGGACCCTGTGAAGCTGATGAATCGAGTCTTCGGATGGCTGGTTAGGTAGTCGCCGATCTCGGCGCCGCTGCCCGGCAGGAACTGGATGACGTCGGCTGGCATGCCCGCCTCGACCATCACTTCGTAAAATTTGTAGGCAATCACCGTCGTCGGCGATGCCGGCTTGAGGATGATCGTATTGCCGCTCACTACGGCCGCAGATGCCATGCCAGCACAGATGGCCAGCGGGAAGTTCCACGGCGGGATGATGATGCCGACGCCAAGCGGGATATACGTCAGCCGGTTGTCCTCGCCCTTCAGCGGCTGGAGCGGCTGCAACTCGTTGGTGCGGGACAGGCGGACCATCTCGCGGGCATAGTACTCCAGGAAGTCGATCGCCTCTGCCGTATCGGCATCCGCCTCCGGCCAGTTTTTGCCCGATTCGAGGATCATCCACGCGGAGAACTCATGCTTGCGCTCCCGCATCAAGGACGCGGCGCGCACCAGGATCTCGGCCCGCTCGACAGGGGCTACCAGCTTCCAGCGCTCGAACGCCGCCAGCGCCGACTGCATCGCTTGCTCCGCCTGCTCGCGGCGCGCCTTGCTCACCTTGCCGATCACCTGCGTCTTATGGGCCGGGTTGATCGAGACGATCTTGTCCTCCGTCATGACCGCAGCCCCGCCGATGTGCAGCGGATACTCCTGACCGAGGCTCGACTTGACCCGCTCCAGCGCCTGCAGCATCTCCTGGCGGTTGCTCTCTATCGAGAAATCGGTCATCGGTTCGTTCTGAAAAGGCGTAAATTGTTGTCCCGTCATCGTGATCCCCTCGCTCTTCGCATATTTTTGAGAATAAACGCTACGTTCGCCGGCCGCTCCGCCAGACGACGCATAAAGTATCCAAACCAATCCTCTCCGAAAGGCACGTAGACGCGAACCCGATGCCCCTCCTGCACGAGCGCATCCTGGATGTCCTCGCCGATGCCGTATAGCATCTGAAATTCGTAACGGTCGCCAGCGATCTCATCCTCGCCGATATACTCGAGCGTACGGTCGATAATCTGCCGGTCGTGAGTAGCGATCGCTGCATAGCCCTGCGACAGCTGCAGCCGGATCAACTCCAGGAACTGCCTGTCGACATCCGCCTTGCGCGGATAAGCGACCGTCTCCGGCTCCTTGTAGGCGCCCTTGACGAGCCGCAGATTGGCCTGCAGCTCACCCAGCTCGCGCACGTCCGCCAGCGCTCGCCGCAGATAAGCCTGGATGACGACGCCGACATTGTCATAGCTGCGACGCAGCTCGCGATATAGATCGAGCGTCGGCTGACAGTGCGCATAATCCTCCATGTCGATCCGGACGAAAAGTCCCGCGTCCGCCGCATGCGATACGATACGGCGCATATGGCCGAGACAGATATCCTCTCCCAGATCCAGCCCGAGGCTGGTCAGCTTCAGCGACAGATTGGCCTGCACGCCCGACGCGTGGATCGCATCCAGCGTCCGGATGCACATCTGCGCCGAGGACGCCGCCTCCTCGCGATCTGACACGAACTCGCCGAGATGGTCCAGCGTGGCCAGCTTGCCTGCTGCATTCAGTCCCCGGACCGCCTCGATCGCCTCCTCTACCGTACGTCCCGCTACGAACCGCGCAGCTCCCAGCTTCAGCCCGTATCGCTTCGCCAGACGCCCCGCAGCAGGGCTGCGACCTATGCTTAGCAAGATACGACGCATGATCGACTCGATCATCCCGGCTCCCTCCTCACAGAGATGCTACAGAATTCGCTTGCCGAACAAGGACGCGACCAGCTCGACGGCCAATCGGGCCGTACGGCGGTCATGATCCAGCTGTGCATTCACTTCGACGATCTCTACAGACGTTACCTTCTGCGACTCGGCCAGCAGCTCGCAGGCAAAGTGGGCCTCGCGATAATTCAAGCCGCCCGGCACCGGCGTGCCAACGCCAGCCGCCTCCAGCGGGTCGAGCACATCGAGATCGAAGCTGACATGGATGCCGTCCGTGCCGTCGCCGGCGATCTTCAGCGCTTGCTCGACGATCGTCTGGATGCCCTGACGATCGACCTCATGCATCGTATAACAGGCGATGCCCTTGGACTTGATAATCTCGCGTTCGGCGGGGTCGAGCTCGCGAGCGCCGATGATGACCAGGTTGCGCGTATCGAGCTCGGCAGCGCCCGCGAGGATATCGCTCAGTCTCAGCTTCGCCTGACCGGTCGCAATGCCCAGCGGCATGCCGTGCATATTGCCGCTCATGCTGCTCGCCTCGCTGTTCAGATCGGCATGCGCGTCGAACCAGATGACGCCCGGCCGCTTGTAGTGCTTGGTCAGACCTGCCAGCGTGCCGATCGCCACGCTATGGTCGCCGCCGACGACGAGCGGCAGGACGTCGCGCGAGATCGCATCCGATACCGCTTCGCCCAGACGCGCGCTCATCTCCTTCACTTGCTGCAGATGCTTCGGCGGGCCGCCGCGCGTCCAGTTGTCCTCGCTGCGCAACGAGGCCGAGGGGCAGTCGATCTCGATCGTCTCCTCAAGGGTTAGTCTCAGCTGGCCGAGCTGCCGCAGCAGCCCCGCCTGGATGACCGCATCCGGACCGAGCTCGGCTCCGGGATGTCTGCCGCCTAGCGAGAACGGCACTTTGATGACTTTGATCGTGGGGTTGGACATGGGAATCACCCTTTCAATTAATGTAGCCTTCGAGATGCCGCTGCTCTCCATCGGTGCTAGCCATCGACAGCAGCAGTCAATACCTTCTCGATCCGTTCGAATGCCCAGTCCAGCTCGGTCTGCTCGATGACGAGCGGCGGCGCGAAGCGGATCGTCGTCTCATGCGTCTCCTTGCACAGCAAGCCTTGCGCCATCAGCGCCTCGCAGAACGGCCGCGCCTTGCGATCGAGCTCGACGCCGATGAACAACCCGCGTCCCCGGATCTCCCGGATGTACGGGCTCTGGATCGTCTCCAGCCGCTGGCGGAAATACGTGCCGAGACGGTCGGAGCGCTCGGCCAGCGCCTCGCCCTCGACCACGTCGAGCGCGGCGATCGCGACGCTGCACGCGAGCGGATTGCCGCCGAACGTCGAGCCGTGCGAGCCGGGCTCGAAGACGCCGAGAATCTCGTCATCGGCGGCCACTGCCGAGACGGGCAGGACGCCGCCGCCGAGCGCTTTGCCCATAATGTACAGATCCGGCACGACGCCCTCCCAGTCGCAAGCGAAGCGGCGGCCTGTGCGGCCAAAGCCGGTCTGGATCTCGTCGGCGGCCAGCAGCACCCGGTGGCGCCGACAGAGCTCGGATGCCGCCTTCAGATAGCCTGCGGGAGGGATGATGATGCCCGCCTCGCCCTGGATCGGTTCGATCAGCAGCGCTGCCGTATTCGGCGTGATCGCCTGCTCCAGCGCGGTCAGATCGCCGTAGGGGATGATCTTGAAGCCCGGGGTGAATGGGCCGAAGTCCTCGCGATACTCCGGGGACGAGGAGAACGAGGTGACTGTCAGCGTGCGGCCATGGAAGTTGCCGCTGCAGACGATAATCTCCGCCTGATCCGCAGCCACGCCCTTGACCCGATACGCCCAGCGACGCACCGCCTTGACCGCCGTCTCGACGGCTTCAGCGCCAGTATTCATCGCCAGTACCCGCTGCTTGCCCGTATAGGCAGCGAGCTTCTCGTAGAATTGGCCTGGGGACGGGCTATGGAATGCCCGCGAGGTGAGCGTCACCTTGTCTGCCTGCTCCTTGAGCGCCCGGATGATCTCCGGATGCCGATGACCCTGATTAAGCGCAGAGTAGGCGCTCAGCATATCCATATATCGGCGACCCTCCGGGTCATAGACCCAGACGCCCTCCGCGCGCTCGATGACGATCGGCAGGGGGTGATAGTTGTGGGCGGCGTAACGATTGGATTGATCGATCGCGGTTTGCGAGAGCGTGTGACTCATCTCGTCCACCTCTTTCAATAATGTATTTTGTATTTTGTATACAATATATTATATACTTGTACCGTTAAAAAAAGCGGACAAAGCTGTGTTTGGCCTTGCCCTTGCTGCTTGCCTTCATTATATCACAATAGGACTGCATACATGACTGCATCATGCCCCGATAGCTAAAGAACCTTGGACAGAAAATCCTGCGTCCGCGGATGCTGAGGATTCGCCATCACTTCGCGCGGATTGCCCTCCTCGACGATAACGCCGCCATCCATAAAGATCAGCCGGTCGCCCACCTCGCGGGCGAAGCCCATCTCGTGCGTGACGATGATCATCGTCATGCCGTCTCTGGCCAGCTTCTTCATGACATCGAGCACCTCGCCGACCATCTCCGGATCCAGCGCCGAGGTCGGTTCGTCGAACAGCATCACCGACGGCTGCATCGCCAGCGCACGCGCGATCGCGATCCGCTGCTTTTGTCCGCCCGACAGACTGGCAGGATACGCATCCTGCTTATCCTCTAGGCCGACGGAGCGCAGCAGCCCCAGTGCGAACTCCCGGCCCGATGTCTTGTCGCCTTTTTTGAGCAGCGTTGGCGCGAGCAGCAGATTTTCCATCACCGACATATGCGGGAACAGATTGAAGTGCTGGAACACCATGCCCATCCGTTGACGAATCTTGTTCAGCTCCGACTGGCTGCCCGTCACCTCGCGGTTTTCGAAAAAAATCTTGCCGCTGGTCGGTTCCTCCAGTCTATTCAGACAACGGAGAAACGTGCTTTTACCCGAGCCGCTCGGGCCGATGACGGCGACAACTTCACCCTGGCGAATGGTCGTCGTAATCCCTTTCAACACCTCGTTGCTGCCAAACGACTTGTGAAGTCCTTCTACATTAATCATGATTTTTTCAACTTCCTTTCGAGCGCTTGCAGCAGGTTCGAGAGCGTAAAGGTCATGACGAAGTAGATGACGGCAATGACAAGCAGAGGTTCAATCGGCAAATACAACGAGCCTTGCAGAGTACGAGCGGTATACATCAACTCGCCGATGCCGATAAAGGAGACAAGAGAGGAATCCTTAATAATAATAATGAATTCGTTGCCGATTGCCGGCAGCATGTTGCGAAAAGCTTGCGGCAGCACGACGTGGCGCATCGTCATCGTACGGGTCATGCCGAGCGAACGCGCCGCCTCGACCTGCCCTTTGTCGATAGCCTGAATACCTGCCCGAAAAACTTCGGCCATATATGCAGAGCTATTGATCGTCAAGGCTACCACGCCCGACATAAACGCGGGCAAATTGATCCCGACCGTCGTCAGACCGTAGTGAATAATTAAGATCTGCACAACCATGGGTGTTCCGCGGATAATCTCGATGTAGGCTGACGCTAGAAACTTAAGCGGTGTAATCGTCGAGATACGCATCAGCGCGAACAGTACCCCAACGATTGTGCCGAGGATGACCCCTACAGCCGACAGCTGCAGGGTCGTCCATGCGGCGCTTAAGAATGCTGGCCAGTGCTCGCTCAAAAATGAGAAGTTCAAATTCATGGTCAGCTAACTCCGTCCGTAATTATTCTCCTAGCATTTCATTGGCTTCGACGACGAAGCGATCGATCTCGCCGGATTCGATCAGCCGCGCGATCGTGGCGTTGATGCTGTCCATCAGCTCTTGTTCGCCATGATTGACCGCTACCGCAAAGCCGTCGTCATCCTCTGGCTCGATCACCACGTCGGAGACTGTCAGACCTTCCTGGGACTTGGCATACTGCTCGCCTACAGGCGTCTCCAGGATGATAGCGTCGACGCGACCGCTCGAGAGCTCCAGGATCAATTCAGGGATTTTGCCGAGCGAGGTCAGCTTGGCATCCTCGATTTCCTTGGCGATGCCTTCCTGGATCGATCCGAGCTGCACGCCGATCCGCTTGCCCTTCAGATCATCCGGCGTTTTGAACTGGTCTGTCTGATCCGCTTTGACCAGCACCGCTTGCGTCGCCTTATAATAGATATCGGAGAGCAGGAAGTTCTCGCGACGCTCCTCGGTCGCCGACAAGCCGGAGATGACGAGATCGACTTTATCCGTTTTAAGAGCTACTAACAGTCCATCAAAATCCGTATCCTGAATTTCCAGTTCGGCATTCATATCCTTGGCGATTTCCTTTGCCAGCTCGATATCGCTGCCGACGATGGTATCTACCCCATCGATCGTCTTGTGAAACTCAAACGGCGCATAATCTGCGCTGGTGCCCAATACGAGCTTTCTCGATTGCTCTGTCGGCTCGCTGCCGCCATTGCTACCTGTGTTCGTATTCGACGGCGTTGCGTTGTCCGGCGTATTGGGGCTGCCGCTTCCTCCGCCACATGCTGCTACGAGCATGGCCATCGCTGCGATACTGCCTGTTGCCAACCACTTCTTGCTCATTTTCTCATCCCCCGTTTTCATTAGTTTACACGTGCTGCCCGTTTATGACAATAACATAAACCTGACATGCCGTGAAGACTTGGTGTATATTGTATACAAAATACTTCGCACAATATACTATTTTTCGCATGTAAGCAATTATAACACTACTAGGCACAAGGCACAATCATTTTTTCATTGCATTTTCAGAGCAGAATGCAGTGTAAAAAGACCTGACAACTTGCCATCGTTTGGTTATAATAACCTAAACGACTTCTTTAACGAAGAAGCCTTGCGGGAACTGATCTTTGCACAAGTCACAAGGAGGAATTGCCGTTGCAAGCTCCCAAATATCAATCACTCAAAGACCATGTCTATAATTATATCGCGCAGCGAATTCAAGATCAAACGCTGCTCCCCAATCAAAAAATCAATGAAGCTGAAATATGCAAAAAACTGGAGATCAGCCGCACCCCGACCCGGGAAGCGCTGTTCCAGCTCACCTCGGACAATCTGCTCGATTACTTGCCCCGGCGCGGCTTCACCGTCAAAGCCTTCGACCCGAAGAAAAAGCTCGATCTCTCGGTTATTATCGGCACGCTGGAGGGTCTGGCTGCGACGCTCGCCGTCGACCATCTCACGCCCAAGGATCTGGCCGATCTGGAAGCGCTAGTCGATAAAATGGATGCGAGCATCACAAACCATGAATTCACTGATTACTATAAAGATCAATATATCTTCCACAAGATCTACATCGACAAGTCGAACAACGATGTGCTGATCGAGACGCTGAACTCGCTCAAGAACAGCTTCATCCGCCAGTCCTACGGCAGCGAGGACCCTGCCAAGCTGATGCGCGTGCTGCACATCGTCAACGGCGAGCATCGCAAAATCGTCGAGCTGTTCCGCGCTGATGACAAGGCTGGCCTGGAAGCTACCCTCAAGTACCACTGGCGCATCATCGACAACGAGATGCTGTAGTTGCCAACAGGGAACGGTGATTCATGCCATCCCGTCGAGATGGGCATAATTTCACGACAATCAAAAATCTTCTGTATCCGCATGGGCGCGGGTACAGAAGATTTTTTTGTTCCCCTCCGGTTATCCCAACCGGTAGAAGCGCGCCGCCGTCTCCCCGAGGATCGCCCGGCGCTCAGCCTCGGACAGCCCCGCCAGCGCCCGGTTCGTCTCGGTCCATACCTTGCGGTAATCACCGGCCAGATTGGCCACCGGCCAGTCGCTGCCGAACATGAGCCGCTCCGCACCAAAGCAGGTCAACGCATGCGCGATGTACGGCTTCAAATCCTCGCCCGCCCACGTATGCGGATCGGCCGCCGTATTCAAGCCCGATACCTTGGCGTACACATTGGGATAAGCTGCCGCCTCGCGGATCAGCGTCGCCCACGGCTCCATCCGGCGCTCGCGGATCGGCGGCTTCGCCAGATGGTCGATGACGAGTCGGAGCTGCGGCAGCCGCTCGGCGAGCGTACACACATGCTCCAGGTGACGCGGCAGCACCGCCACGACGTCATAAGCGTAGCCATGCTCGGCGAGCAGCGCCAGGCTCTCGAGCGCAGCCGGCTGCAGGATCCAGTCCGGGTCCGTCTCGTCATGAATCAGATGACGGACGCCCTTGAACTTGGGACGTGCGGACAGCGCTTCCAGTCGACGGCCTGCCGCATCGGGGTTCAACAGATCGACCCAGCCGACGACCCCCGCTACCCATGCATTGGCGTCCGCGACCTCGAGCAGATAGTCCGTCTCGTTATCGCTATGGTCAGCCTGCACGATCACCGTCTCGTCGATGCCGTTCTCCCGCAGCAACGGCTCCAGCTCCTCGGGATGGAAGCTGCGGTACAGCTCCGGTTCGTCGGGCGTCGGCCAATAGTACGGCACCCGCTCGAAGTTATAGAAATGCTGGTGCGCATCGATGATGCGCGGCTTGCTCGTAGACATCGATAGCCCTCCTCGATATGGCTGGCCCGGACGATGCCGGGACAGCTTGTTGGTGGTAATCCGGCCGATCGGCTCGATATACTCTCATATAACGGGCACCGTCTGGTGTTCAGCTGCACGCTGCCCCTCTCGGCGCTTATCGCCCGATGTGCTAGGCTATGCAGCCCTTCGGTCGTCGCCTACTTCGCCTTTACGCCTTCAGGATGCCGCCCTCCTCGAAGAAGCGGCGGATACGCGCCTCCACCGCAGCGTCCGGGATGAGGGGCGGCGCCTGATGCGGCTTCGCCCGGGCGTCGATGATAAGATTGTCGCAGCCCCAGTGCTTGTGCCGATAGGTGGCGCCGATGCCATGCATATCATGAGACGGGTTGCTGCGGGTGAAGGTGACCCAGAGGAAGTTGTTCAGCTCCGCGCCGACGAAGCCGCTGTCGTCGCATAGCACCAACAGCGGACAGTCTGGCAGTCCGCCACGAGCCTGTACAGCCTCAGACCAGGCGGCTGCCATCGCCTCCGTCTCCGCCTCGCTCTGATAGGCAGGTCCGCTCAATGCGACGACGCCCGGCAGCACATAGTGCGCCTCTTCGACGCCCGGCAACTCCCGCAACACTGACGGCGTCTCGCGGCAGAGCTCCCTGCGCTTGTCTCCCGCTGCGGCGATAATTACCTTGCTGCCCATGTTGAGTCCCTCGCCGGAATAATCCAGCGTGTCGATCGTCGTCTTGGTCTGGAAGTGCAGATCGCGCTGCAGGTCGATCCGCTCCAGCATATACGCGAAGAATCCCTCGATATCATGCGTGCTGAGCGGCTGGTCCTGCTCGGCGGCGATGAACAGATACTTGGCCAGGCTGAGCTGACCGGTGCCGAGGATGCGATTGGCGATCGTCAGTATCTCCGCCGGCCGCTTCACTTGCTCATACGGTGTATAGCGCTCGCTGCCAATCGCCAGCAGGAGCGGATGCACGCCCGCCGCATCGACGGCATGCACCTCCTTGACGCCGCGGATCTCCTTGCTGATCGCGCCGCCGGTCAGCTCGTGGATGAGCGCGCCGAACGAGGTGTCCTCCTGCGGCGGACGGCCGACGACGGTGAACGGGAAGATCCCGCCTTGCCTCGCATACACCTTGTGCACCCGCATCATCGGGAACGGATGGACGAGGCTGTAGTAGCCGAGATGGTCGCCGAACGGCCCCTCCGGCTTCGTCTCCCCGGGACGGATCTCGCCGGTGATGACGAAGTCGGCATCGAGGCTGACGCAATGTCCATCAACATAGGTGTAACGGAAATGCCGTCCCGCCAGCAAGCCCGCAAACGTCAGCTCGCTCATCCCCTCCGGCAGCGGCATGACCGCCGAGACGGTGTGAGCCGGCGGACCGCCGATGAAGATGCTTACCTTGAGCGGACGGCCGAGCCGATTCGCCTTCTCCTGATGGATGCCGATGCCGCGATGGATCTGATAGTGCAAGCCGATCTCCCGATCCGTCTCATAGTCATTGCCCGTCAGTTGGACCCGGTACATGCCGAGGTTGGCATTCATCGCGCCTGGCCGCTCCGGGTCCTCGGAGTACACCTGCGGCAAGGTGACGAAAGCGCCGCCGTCCTCCGGCCAATGTCGGATCAGCGGCAGCTCGGAGATCGTAATCTCCTCGAAGCCCGCCGGCGCGCCTCCCGGACTCTTCACCGGCAGCGCCTTGCGCGCCGACAGCGCTGTCCCGAGCGACTGCACCGGCGCTCTCAGTCCGGCCATCGGATCGTTGCGAAGCTCGATGACCCGCTGCGCGGCGTCCCATGTATCCCGGAAAATAAAGCGGCTGCGCTCCATCGTCCCGAACAGGTTGGAGACGGCGCGGTAACGGCTCCCCTTTACCCGCTCGAACAGCAGCGCCGGTCCTCCAGCTTCGTACACCTTCAGATGAATCGCGGCCATCTCCAGATGAGGATCGACCTCCTCGGCGATCCGGATCAGGTGGCCATGCCGTTCCAGATCATTGACACATTGCTCCATATTGCGGTAGATCATCCTGCCACTCCTTTATATGAACCAGTCGTCTGGCTTCCCTCTTACACCTAACATCTTCTATTATCAACCAGCGTACAGGCCAGGTCAATATGATCGGTCACACCTTCCCTCAACGAACCGCGAAGCCTTCGTATGTTCGCCCGTCTCCGCTCATACAATGGTGTAAATGTGTAAATGAACACAAAAGGAGGCGTTACCTCCATGCGTCCAAGCCTTGGGGACATCGAAACGGCAATCGAGAGCCTGATCCGCGACATAACAGCCAGCCAGCAGCCGGACGGCTCCTGGCGCTATTGCTTCGACACCGGCACCAATGTCGATGCGTATACGATCATCCTGCTCCGCACGCTGGAGGCAGACGAGGAGCCGCTGATCCGTCGGCTTCACGACCGCATCCGCGCCCGTCAGCAGCCTGGCGGATACTGGCGATTGTACGCGGATGACGACGAGGGGCATCTGGCCTCGACGATCGAGGCGTATTATGCCCTGCTCTACTCCGGCTACAGCTCGCCAGAGGACCCTCCGATGGAGGAGGCGCGTCGCTACATCGCCGAGCGCGGCGGACTGCGGCGGATCGACGGGCTGATGACCCAGGCGATGCTCGCCGCCACCGGTCAGATCAAGTGGCCGCGCTCGATCGCCTCGATCCCGCTGGAGATGCTGCTGCTGCCGCTGGCCTTCCCCGTACAATTCTTCGACTTCTCGGGCTACGCGCGCGTCCACCTGGCGCCGCTGCTCGTCATGGCGGATCGCGATTACGCCGCGCAGTCCGCCCGATGCCCGGACCTGAGCAGTCTCGTCGGGACCCGCGAGCATGGCTACGAGCCGCCATTGCCGCCCAGCCAGCAAGCGCTCCAGCAGCGGCTGGACACCGGGCTGAACCGGCTGATCGGCAGCCGGCGCGCGCTCCGGGAGGCGGCGACCGCGCGTGCCGAGCGCTACATGCTCGATCGCATCGAGGCGGATGGCACTCTGTACAGCTATGCCAGCAGCACGATCCTGATGGTGCTCGCCTTGCTGGCGCTGGACTACGATCGCGACGATCCCTTGATCGTGCGAGCTGTCGAAGGGCTGAAGAGCATGAGCTACGAGCTCGACGAAGGGCTGATGATCCAGAACTCCCCCTCCGAGATCTGGGACACGGCGCTGCTGGCCTATGCCCTGCAGGAAGCGGGACTGCCTGCGAATGAGCCGTCTGTACAGGCCGCGACAAACTACGTGCTGCGGCATCAGCATACCAAGAAGGGCGATTGGCAGCTCCACAATCCCGCCGCCGTCCCCGGAGGCTGGGGCTTCTCCGAGAGCAACACGATCAACCCCGACGTCGACGACTCGACCGCTGCCCTGCGGGCGATCCATGCTCGCTCCCGTCTCCCGGGCGACGCCCAGGTCGCCTGGAATCGCGGCCTCAGTTGGGTCGTATCGATGCAAAACAAGGACGGCGGCTGGCCGGCCTTCGAGAAGCATACGGATAAGCGTATCCTTACCTGGCTGGCGATCGACGGTGCAGCGGCGGCGGCGATCGATCCGTCGGAGGCCGATCTGACCGGACGGACGGTCGAATATCTGGCGAACTGGGCCGGACTCGACCAGAGCCATCCGGTCGTGCAACGAGGCGCGGACTGCCTCGTCAAGCAGCAGGAGCGGGACGGCTCGTGGTACGGACGCTGGGGCATCTGCTATATCTATGGCGCCTGGGCCGCGCTCACGGGCTTGCGGGCGGCCGGGTACGCGCCGGAGCATCCCGCGATCCGCCGGGGCAGCGACTGGCTGCACGAGATCCAGCGCGAGGACGGCGGCTGGGGCGAGTCGTGCCTGAGCGATCAGCGCAAGCGATATGTGCCGCTGGCGATGAGCACGCCTTCGCAGACCGCCTGGGCGCTCGATGCCCTCGTCGCCGTCCATGACGAGCCGACCGAGGCGATGCAGCGCGGCATGCAGCGGCTCATCGAGCTGCTGGCGAGCGACGATCCGGCTCCGGCCGCCTACCCGACAGGAGCGGCGCTGCCCGGCAGCTTTTATATCCGCTATGACAGCTACTCCCGCATCTGGCCGCTGCTGGCGCTCGCTCACTACCGTGCCAAGTACACCTTGAAGTAACCGATGTAGACCACTCCGATAAACACGCCGTACACGACCAGCGTCACAGCCATGCTGCGCGGATCGGCGAGCAGTTGGTTGCCCAGTAAGGCGAACAGCAGCATCGAGGGAATCTTGCCAAGCGATGAAGCAATCGCATAAGGCCAAAAGCCGACCTTGCTGACCGCACAGTAGACGTTGACAATAATCGAAGGAACAAACGGGACCAGACGCACAGCCAAAATGAACAAAAAGGCGTTGCGCTCGAACATTGCGGTAATCCGGCTCATCCAGGAGACGCGCAGCAGCAGCCGCTGCCCCCAGGCAAACATCAGCCAGCGCACCAGCACGAACATCAGGATGGAGGCGGCGGCGGAGCCGAGCCACGTATAGGCCGCGCCGAGCTGCGAGCCGAAGGTCGCCCCAAGGATGCCGCCGATGATCGGATAAGGGATCACAGGAAATAAGGCCAGCAACGTCGCTACAGCTACGATAATGATCGGATGAACATCGCCAGCGCGCTCCAGCCAGCCGATAATCTCACTCCGATAGAGCAGGATGGCGATTATGATCGCGCCGTACAGCGCAAGCGACAGCAGCCGCTCATACAAGGGGCGAGCGGGGGGCGCTAAGGAGGACATGATTTGCTCCTTCCATGAATAGTCTGCCTTCTATTGTAGCCGATCATCAGAACGTCAACCAGCCATCTGCTGTTCACCTATTTCAGAAGCAAGACGATAGTCCCAAGGTTGTCCACTTTCTCCTTCCCAAACCATGACCAATCACCTATAATTGTTCATGCCATGAAAAATTAACCATTGGGAAGAGAGAGGAATAACAGATGAAACGCGCATCAACGATTGCCCTGCTGTTGGCTTGGGTGCTGCTGGTCAGCGCCGTCCTGCCGACTGCCGCAGCAGCTGCCGAGTCCGTCGTTTTCGTAAACGGCGTCAAGATTAAATATGCCCAAGCCCCGGTCGTCCGGGAAGGCGTCAGTCTCGTGTCCGCCCGCGAGACACTGGAGGCGCTCGGGCTCGCCTTTAGCTGGGATGCGGCCAATCGCCGAATCCTTGGCATCAGCAAAACCGGAGAGACGACCGTAGCGATCGTTGTCGGCCAACTTACCGCTACGATTAACGGCGTCTCCGTCGTCCTGGGCGCGCCTGCCCAAGAGGTCAACGGACGGATCATGGTGCCGCTGCGATTCATCAGCGATAGCTTGGGCGCCGCCCTCGCAGTCAGCGGCACGCAGATCAAGCTGACGACGACCGAGGCGAGCAAGGGTCCCTACTATACCGGACTGCCGCTGGAGATCACCAACACCTATGTCCGCAACCGCAGTCAGCTCCCCTTGACCGTCAGTTACGAAGAGTACGCCGAAGACGACAAGTATCATTATACGTATACTCGTACAGTGCGGGTCGAGCCGGGTCAGAAGGGCGTCTTCGAGCGTGCCTCCCTCACCCCCGGAGAGACGTTCACCGAGAGCTTCGCCGACTACCGTTTCCTCGGGCGTGTCGTCGTGAGCGCGGCGCTCGACGACGGCGAGCCTACCGAGAGCAAGAGCTACCCAAGCATCAGGAAGCGTCATGAGAGCGGCAGCTACTCCCGGCAGCTCGGCGAAGCGCTCGACCGCCAGTATGCCAAGCAACTGCAAGCCTATCGCCAGATGCTGCGCCAACAGCTCACTGCTAACAACAACGTGCCGCTGAAGGTCCAAGGGTCCTCAATCAGCTACAGCGTCCTCAACACACCCGAGGCGAACATCTCATTTACCAATCTGACGGAGAAACGCATCGTTTCCTTTGACCTAACCTTTGATCCGTATGACGCCTACGGCAAAAAGGTTAAAAACAGCCTGACCAATCAGCATCGCATTGAAGCTATGGTGTCCTCTACCACGCTTGATTCCGGGGATACCTACTCGTACTCCTGGGACCTGCTCTGGTACGACCGCGCCTACAGCATTCGCAATATCGTCATTACGCAGGTCGCTTACTCCGACGGCACCGTCTGGAAGCGCAAATAACAGCGATTTGACGATACGCCCACGCCGCTCCTCGGCAGTCCGCCTTGCGCCACAAAAGCCGGACTGTCGAAGCTCGGCTTTTTGGCGTGCTATTGAGAGCTGTGCCGACAGCTGACTATAGCTTGTGGCCAGTCGTCATCTGCCTGCCAACCCCGCCTGAGCGACTGACCGCTTGCCCCTCTTCTGAGCAAAATTCGGGACTTCGAGATCATTTTTTATTCATTCGACCTTCTGCACCTAGAAAATTGAGCGAAAAACGATTATATTGCTGTCTACTGCTTTATATAGAGTACAAGGACACCAATTTATTCACAGGAGGAATAACGATGGGCATGATAGGCATATACGTCGCGATTAGTGAAGAGGAGGCGCGTCAGCTCGCCGATGGGCAGTTGCTGCCAGACGATATGGAGCTCTACGAGCGCGACGACCAGCTCGATATCGACAAGTCGTGGCAAGCGATCAGCTTCGTGCTCACCGGGGAGCTTGCTGGAGGCTCTCCGCCGCTTAGCTATGCTGTGCCGACCATAGGCGAGCTGCTGCTCGATTACGGGGATTACGGCGCTTTTTACTTGCTTCCCGACCAGTTGGCCGAAGCGGCGCAAGCGCTCTCGGAGATTAGCGAGGAAGAGTTCCACAACCTGTATGTCCAGCATTCGCCCATCGAGCATCAGATTTATCCAGTGACGGAAGGCGAGGACCCCAAGGAGTTGCTGGACTATCTTTACCATCATTTCACCGCACTGGTCGCTTATTACCGCCGTACCGCCGAGCGTGGCCAAGGGATGCTCTTTTATATCGCTTGAGTCGCTGCTCGGGTCGGTCGGCAAATGCAAACGAAAACGTCCAGCCTGTCGAACAGGCTGGACGTTTTGGATGAGGCAGACTCTGATTGGCCGGGCAGACGGCGGGCGGCCGTCTCCTCGGCTCTTACATTTCGGATCACTTGGCGAACCGATGATTGCCGATCGTCGCCACCGTCGTCAGATTGGACCAGAATTCGCCGCGCGTGACATCGGGATTATAGAAATATACCGCGCCTGGCACGTTGTTCCTGCCGTTCAGCGCGTCCTTGGCCGCGCGGAGCGCGCTTGCATGCGGCTTGCTCTTGTCCAGCAGGCCGTTGTGCGCGGGCGGGAACTGACGACCCGAGTAGATGACCTCGCGTATCGTATCGGGGAACTTGGAGTGAGCAACCCGGTTCAGGATGATATTGGCAATCGCCAGTTGACCCTCATAGGATTCGTAGCCGGCTTCGACCATCGTAATCTTGGCCAGCAACATGTACTCTGCTTCGGTATAAGGCTTGGCCGTGTTGCTGTAAAACGACGGCGCCACCACCTTGAGCAGCGTCCCAGCCTTGGGCTCGCTCTTGGCGTCCAGGTTGTTGCGCCGCATCAGCTCCTGACGCGTCAATCCATACGTCTCGAGGATGGAGGACAGCGTATCCTCTGCGCTCAGCTCAACCTGCTTGATCCGGGTCAGCAGCGCGACCTCCGCCTCCGCATCGTAATGCATGCTCCCGTGCAACAGCTCCGTCAGCTCGCGCAGCGGCGCATACAAGCGCCCGTCGACGAGGATTGGAACCGCATCCATAACGAGACGCTCCCCATTCAGATAGACGACCGGCACCTCGTTGCCCAACACGATCTCGTCCTTGACCGCCGAGCGGACCGTGAGCGCCTCCTGCTTGCCGTCCCAGCTGACGGAACCGCCGAATCGTTCGGCGAGCGGCGCAACCGGCACATAGAGCCGTCCGTCATAATAACGCGCAGGAGCATCCAGCTCCAGCGCCTCGCCATCTATCACAATCTCGGGACCGGCTGCGGCAGCCTTAATGCGCAGCGGCATAGCGAGTGTGACGGCTCCGAGCAGCACCAGCCCGACCAGGAGCGCGGACAGCCCCCTTCTAAACCCATTATCCAAGATCATATGTACCTCCCGACGGTTAACGGTTGTGGGTCAATATGCCTATGTCATTATTCATAGACAAGATTATAGCACGCCGCATCCGTCCGCAGGATTAACATTTTCACAGAATTAACCAAGCTTAGGCTTGCCAAGCTCCCTCCGACGCACCGTCAGACTGCGCGACGACTGGCTTTTGAGGCGAACGCAGACTTGCCTGGCAGCCGTAGAGAGCGCTGGCGAATACCGCCGAGAACAGAGCATCCGCCCGCAGCATCGACGCGCTACGATGACACAGTCGCCGCTATTCCACCTCCGTCTGAAGTTGCTCAACGTAGTCGCTCAGCCGCTCGACGATCTCCGACGCCTCGACTCCGGTCGAGGCCGGTCCTGCGATGACCAGATCGGTCGATCGCTTCGAGTCCGCATCGAGCGGCTCGAACACCCAGATCGCGATCTCCGACATCCGGTCGGACTGCCAGATCGCGCCAAGCGTCTTCAGCTGTACCATGCCGTCGCGATACGACGTATAGGTGAGCTGGCCGTAGCCGTTCCGAACATCGGGATAAAAGCGAATATCGATGAGCTGATCTGTCTGCGAGTAGTCAAAGCCCTCGATCATAACCCGTCCCGAGAAAGTAGGCTCGCTGAACAAGCGGTTGCGCCACTTGCCCTCGATGCGCACCTGCACCGGGACCGCCGCCTCCGCCTGCCCCATCCGCAGCTGCATCGCCGTGTAGCTCAAGTCGACCGTGCGTGGAATGCCGCTGATCGCGACGACGATGTACACCAGCGCCGTTACCACAGCCGCAACCGCAGCGATCCTGCCGATGATCCGCAGCAGCGGTCCGAGCCAGGCCTCTCGACGGTCGCGCAGCCGCTGGGACACCTTGAAGTCGAGATACGCCTCCTCCTTCTCCTCCCGCGTCTCCGGATCGAAGCGGGCAAAGTTCGGGGAGATGTCCCCGGGCGGCAAGCTGTACTGCCCCGCCACCTCAGTCAGCTGGGCGGCCAATTGTCGCGTGCTGGAGATCGACATCGCCAGCGCCGCCTCGATCGCCTCCAGAATCTCCTGCTTGGCCTCGACCTCGCCGAGCAGTTCCTCGCGCCGCGACGCCAGGATCGGGCCGATCTCGGCCGGCGACTGCTGCATCCGGATGATGTCCTCGATGCCAAAGCCAACCTTGCGCAGCTCGGCAATCGCCAGCAGTTGCTCCACATCCTCCTCGGCAAACGATAGATACGTCCGACCGTTGATCTCCTCCGAGGCGGGAGCGATCAGCTGCCGCTCCACATAATAGCGAATGGTACGTTCGGTCAACGCCGTTTTTTGGCAAACCTCTTTCATTTTCATGCCTTTTACCCCCTGTTCTGGCGACAACATATCATCTTACGCAGGGGAAGTGTCAAGCCTGAAGCGCAAAATACTGCTTTATGGCGCTCACGACCTCGCATAGACAATGTAATCGAAAACGGCGGGCTTCTCGCCCAGCTCGACGATCCGGCGATTCAACTGCCCGCGATGATACTGTCCATGCAGGGCGACCTGGAGGAGAATGTCCCGCACTGGCGTTTGGAACGGCTGCCCTTGTTGATTCGTATAATTGACGATCCGCTCCAGTTCCTCCTCGGTCAATTGCTCCATATAGAGACGGTAGCCTTGCGCATTGGCCTGCATTAGTCGCAGCGTCTCCCCAGCATCGCCATCCTCCCACAGCTGAAGATGCAGTGTTCCCTTCCCCTGCAGCCGGAGCAGCCACACTTGCTCTGCGATTGCCATATGTCTGAGCAGCCGGAGCTGTCCCGCATCGTCCAACTCGCCGAGCTGAAGTCTTCGCGTAATCTCCGCATTGGCCCATAACTGATGTTCGATCATCGACGTTATCGTTTTCATCTTTGCCACGACATCCCTTCTCTTATTCGCGCTCGCTGTCCGCATCTTGGCTGTCGGATCTATCGTATAGGATGAGCGAGAGGGCAGTCAATGATCTGAAAGCCTTGGTCGATCAATTCGTCTTGACATCCAATAGTTTAGATACTAAACTAAAACACATGAGAAACGAAAACACACAACCACCGTCCACCGCAAACGGCCGACATCAACTAGGCAAGCTGATCCTGAACCTGCGCCGTCTGGAACGCCAGCCGCAGACCTTCGGAACTGCCGGCGCCTTGATGCCAAGCGAGATCCACACGATCGACGCCATCGGCATCTCATCGCCGATCCTGATGAGCGAGCTGGCCGGGCGACTCAGCGTCACCAAGGGCGCAATCACGCAGATTATCCAACGTCTCGAGTCCAAGGGGCTGGTGAAGCGCCAGGCGCATCCCGAGGATGCCCGCTCCAGCCTGCTCTCTCTGACCGCTACCGGACAGGAGGCTTATCTGGCGCACGAATCCGTGAATCAACAATTCTATGAGCGTCTGCGCGCCCAGCTCAGCGAGCAGGAGATCGCAGCGTTCGAGCGAAGCCTGGCCATCCTCAATGACATGCTGGAGCCGTGAACACGACGCACCCGCAGAAAGGAAAGATAATCATGAATGAAAACATCATCGTAGTCGGGGGCTACGGCCAAGTCGGTCAACAAATCTGCGAGCTGCTGGCAAAACGCTATCCGGGCCGCGTCTTCGCAGCCGGACGCAACCTGGAGCGCGCCCAAGCCTTCGCCGCTACAAGCAAGGGCCGCATCCTGCCGATGCGGCTGGACGTCTCCGCTCAGCCAGACGAGGAGACGCTGCGCGGCGTCCGGCTCGTCATCATGTGTCTCGATCAGCAAAATCCGGCATTCGTGCAGGCATGTCTGTCCCGAGGCATCCACTATGTCGATATCTCGGCAGACTACAGCTTCCTCGCCCAGGTCGAGCCGCTGCACAATCTCGCCGCCAAGAGCGGAGCGACAGCCGTGCTCAGCGTCGGACTGGCGCCGGGACTGACCAATCTGCTCGCCCGGTTGACCAGCTCGCGTCTCGATGCGGCCGAGAAGATCGAGATTACTGTGCTGCTCGGCATGGGCGACAGCCACGGCAACGCCGCCCTCGACTGGACGTTTGACCATGCGTCCTCGGATTTCGAGATGCTCGACCCTGTCTCCGGAGAACGGCGGCGCATCGTCAGTCTGGGGGAGGGCAAGCGCATCCCCTTCGGCGGTAGGCTGGGAGATCGCAAGGCGTATCGATTCAACTTCGCGGATCAGCATATCTTATCCCGGACGCTAGACATCCCGGACGTCTCGACGCGGCTCTCTCTCGACCCCGCATGGCTGACCGGCGCGCTCGCCGCTGCCAAGCGGCTCGGACTGCTGCTGCCGCTCCGACTCCCGGCGCTCAGATCGCTCGCTGTGCGAGCCTTCGCCAGCTTCCGCATCGGTCAGCCGCTCTACGCCGTGCATGTGCGAGCCACTGGTATGCGAGGCGATGCTCCTGCCTATACCGAAGCCGTCCTGGTCGGCCAGAGGGAAGCCGAGATCACCGCGATGACAGCCGCGCTCGTCGCCGACAGACTGTACACGCGCGACGGGGAGGGCGGCGTCTATCATATCGAGCAGTTGCTGCGCTACGAGGAGCTAGCTCCCGAGCTGCAGGGACTAGCTCGACTGACCGTCCGCGACGGCTCTCCTGTATAAGCCTACACCCTAAGCCCCGCTCCTCAGTCTCTTCCTTCGTAATCGGCCCAGTCGATATGGACTGGCGCCGAGGCGGCAGCGCCGTTGCCCGTCGCGTATAGCCCGAAGAAGACGCCAGTGAAGCCTCCCGCGACCTCCGTCGACAGCAGCGCGCACTCTCCCTCGCCGAACCAAAACGGCTCGCCCTCTCCAGTCGAGCAGCCGAAGCGGTAACGATCCCGGTCCGCCTCGATCGTCAGCACCGCGGTATCGCCCGGCCACGGCGCCTCATGCTCGATCGCCTGCAGGCTGCCGATCCGCCGGCGGAAGATCAGCTTGCGGCGGCCGCCGCGCTGCGTCAGCGCCAGCTCATAGTGGAACCGCTCGCTCATGTAAGCGGTCACCCCCGCCTCGTCGCCATCACGCTCCGGCGCAAAGCTCAAATGTGCAGCGAAGCGACAGTCGAAATGCTGCTGTCGCCGGCCCACAAAGGCTGGCGCGCCGCCGTCATCGAGCGTCACCGACGTGCCGCGCAGCGTCAATGCGCCCGCTGGCTCGGTCAGCGACCAGCGGGACGGGGCTGAAGAGCGCAGGAAGTTCCAGCAGGGCGCCAGCGTCCCTCCATCGAAGTCGTCGCGGATCGGCAGCGGCGCTGTCGGCTGCAGACGCAGCCCCTCCGCGGACATCGTCTCGTCGATCGTCCCCGCCTCGCCGATGACCGGCCAGCCCTCCTCGGTCCAACGGACCGGCGCGAGGAACGTCTCGCGTCCGAGATGATGCTTGTTCGGATAGCCGACAGGACGGGTGCCCAGACATACGGCCCACCAGCGACCATCCGTCGCCTGTACCAGGTCGGCGTGTCCGGTCGCCTGGATCGGACGGGCAAGACTGCGATGCGAGAGGATCGGATTGTCCGGGTTGCTCTCGTACGGACCGTCCGGCCGTCGGCTCCTGGCGATCGTCACCATATGGCCATACTCCGTGCCGCCCTCCGCGATTATCAGATAATACCAGTCGCCGATCCGATAGATATGCGGCGCTTCGGGATACTGGCCGCCCGTGCCGCCCCAGATCGGCTTGATCTCGCTCAGGCGCTCGCCCGTCGCCGGGTCGATCCGACTCTGGAAGATGCCCTTGGCGCCTTGAGCCGTGGAGTAATAGACCGCGCCGTCCTCGTCGAAGAACAGGTCCGGATCGATGCCCGGCTGATCGATGCGGATCGGCTCAGACCACTCGCCGCGCGGATCGTCAGCCGTGACGATGAAGTTGCCGACGCCCGATACATTGGTCGTCGTCATATAATAGATGCCCTTATGTACACGGATCGTCGGCGCGAAGACGCCGCCCGAGCTCTTGGCCGTGTCCAGCGGCAGCTGGCTCGGACGGGTCAGCACATGTCCGAGCTGCTGCCAGTTCACCAGGTCGCGGCTGTGGAACAATGGCACGCCCGGATAGTATTCGAAGGAACTCGTCACGAGATAATAATCGTCCCCCGAGCGGCAGACGCTCGGATCGGGGTGGAAGCCGCGGATGACGGGATTGCGGTAGGTCATGATACGATTCGCTCCTCTACTATATAAGATCGATATGCTCTAACCGTACCATGTCCTACCATCTGCGACAACCTGCCGAACTACAGCTCCTGCTGGCACCTCCCCAGACAGAAGGCGTCAGCTCTCTGGCGCCTGTGTACAGACTCGCGCTCGCGGCGCTGCGGATGTCCTGGTACCTCCCGGCACTCGGCAGCATCGCTCATCCGGGGCGCGAGCGCCGGAGCAGGTAGAGGAAGAACGGCGCTCCCAGCAGCATCGTCACTGCGCCGACGGGCAGGCTCGATACCCGATGCTCCAAGCCGGGTAAGGCGAGGGTCAGCGTCATGCTCTGGCTGACCCAGTCGGCGCCAGACAATAGGACGGCGGAGAGCAGCGCGCTTACGGGGAACAGCCGCAACGGACGGCCTCCGACGAGTCGGCTGGCGATATGCGGCCCGATCAGGCCGATGAAGCCGATCGCGCCGACGACCGATACCGCAGCAGCCGTCAACGCCGCAGCGACGAGCAGCAGCTGCAGTCGGGTGCGACCGGTCGCCAGCCCCAGCCCGCTGGCGATCTCCTCGCCTAGCCGGAGCACGGCGGCCTTGCGCGCGAGCAGCAGCGCCAGCGCGATCAGCGTTAGGCCCCATGGCCACAGACTCTGCCAATGTGTCCATACCCGGCCGTTAAGCGAGCCGAAGTTCCAGAGCAGGATCGACGCCAGTCCCTGCTGCTGGCGGAGCAGCAGCAGGGAGGTCAGCGCCTGCAGGATCGATGTCGCGACGATGCCGGTCAGCGCAAGCCGCGCGCCGTGATTGCCCTTGCGCCCATTGAGCGCATAGATCGCCAGCGTCGTGCCGATGCCGCCGACCATGGCGAGCAAGGCGAGCCGCCAGCCTGAGCCCAAGAGCGTCGGCGCATACTGCATTGCCAGTACGATCGCCAGCACCGAGCCGGCCGATACGCCGATCAGACTCGGCTCGACGAGCGGATTGCGCAGCACGATCTGCAGGATCGCGCCGGCCAGACCGAGCATCGCGCCGGCCATCAGACCGACCAGCACGCGCGGCAGCCGCAGCTGCCAGAGGATATGCCGAGCGCCCGCATCCTCGCTCGTACCGAGCAGCGCCCGCCACATGTCTGAGGATGACAGTGCGCTCCGTCCATAGGTCAGATGCAGCAGCGCCAGCAGCAGCAGGATCGCCGCGAGCGCGCCGCAGACGAGGAGCAGCCGCCTTCTGGCGGATGCCCTGACAGGACCGCCGTTAGCCATGCTGGCCGCCTCCTCTTCGCAGGACGATATAGAGCAGGAAGACCGAGCCGCCGATCAGCGTCGTCCAGACGCCGACCGGTATCTCCATCGGCTCGAGCCATAGGCGCGCCGCCTGATCGGCCAGCGTTAGGAGCGCTGCGCCGCACAGCGCCGATACAGGCAGCACGACACGCGTATCCTGCGCGCGCGTCATCGCTCGCGTCAGATGCGGAGCGAGCAGCGCGATATACCCGATCGGCCCGCACTGAGCGACGGTCGCAGCCACCAGCAGGGCTGAGACGACGAGCACCGTCAGTCGGATGCGCTCGACCCGTACCCCCAGGCCGGCAGCGGTCTCCTCGCCGAGCTGCAGCAGGTTGACCGATCTCGCTAGCCCAAGGGCGATCGGCAGCACAATCAGGCACCAGGGGAGCAGTCGCGCTACTTGCTCCCAGCCCCGATTGGCCAGCGAACCGAGCAAGTAAGCATAGAGTAGGTTGACATCATTGCCGGTGCCGAGCGCGATCAGGACGACGAGCATGCCATTCAGCATCGCTGACACCGCCATCCCGGTCAGCAGCATGCCGGTGCCGCCGATGCTACGGGCAGCCAGGACGACGGCCCCGCCGCTGAGCAGTCCGCCAGACAGCGCCAGCAGCGGGTGAAGGTGGAAGGGCACCGGCAGATGGAGCACAGTGATCGTCGCGATCGCGAGCGACGATCCCGCCGAGACGCCGAGCAGCTCCGGTCCGGCCAGCCGATTGCGGAGCGCCCCTTGCATGAGCGTACCGGCTACCGCCAGCATCGCCCCTACGAGCATGCCGAGCAGGATACGCGGCAGTCGGATATCGAGTACGATCGTACGCTCCAGCGTCCCGCCGCCTCCCGCCCACAGGATCGCGCTCAGCGCTGACCAGTCGAAGACGCGAGAGCCCCATTTCAACCCTGCCGCCATCGTCACTGCCAGCAGGAGGCATAAGAGAAGGACCGGGAGCATCGCAGCTCTTCCGGTCCGGTAAGGTCGACTACCCGACATCGCAGCGGCCTCCTACGACTGCCCCGGGTACAGTATAGCCATCGCTTCGTCGAGCAGGATGCCGAGCGAGCGGCTCCCCCTGCCATCGCCCCAGATCGGCGAGCGCACCTCATGCACCTGACCGCGCCGCACCGCCGACAGCTTGTCCCACAGCGGCGATGCCGCCAGCTGCTCCGAGATGGGCACCGCATCCGAACCGAAGGCATAGCTCTCGACGAAGATCACATCCGGGTCTTCGGCGATCAGCCGCTCCAGCGAGTAAGGCACGGCGCCTTCGCCATACGGATCGTCCTCCGGCTTCTCGACCTTCCATGGATAGTCGGCGATCTGAGCCATCACGCTGCCGCCCAGACCGGACTGTGTGATAACCGAGAAGTTGACATCCGAGCCATAGATGATGAGCGCCTTTTTGTCCTTCGGCGACGCTGCGGCGGCTTGCGCCAGCTTGTCGAGGAACCGTTGCTTGGCCGCCTCGGCTTCGGCGGTCCTGCCGGTCAGTCGCCCGAAGGTCTCAAGCACGGCGAGTGAGTCGTTATAATGCTTGGGATTGGCCAGATAGAGCGGCGCAACGCCCGACAGCCCCTCGCGCAGCGTGTCATGGACGCCCTGCAGGCCGAATACCAGATCAGGCGCGGTCGTGACAATATCCTCCAGACTCGGCTCGAAAAAGCTGCCCCCGATCGACGGCAGCGTCTCGCCTGCGCTGCCATAGAACTCCGGCGCGCTGGCGATCGTCCGCACGCCGCCCTCGGCGACGGCCGCAGGCTCCATGCCGAGCTCGGCAAGTACATCGACGCATAGCGAGACGATGCATGCGATCCTCTCGACGGGCTTTTCGAATCGCAACGTAGCTCCTGTCACGTCCTGCACCTCTACCGGCTCGAAGGCCGATTCCACCCCCGCCGCAGACGTCTCCTGGCCGGCGACAGGCTCGACTTGCTGCTGCGGCTGCCCACTCTCCCCCGTATTGCCGCTGTTGCCGCACGCGGCGACGGTCAGCATCGTGACGATCAGTATACTCGCCCATCCATGTCGTTTTCTGTTTCTCATGTTGCACCCCTTTTATACGTAATTATTACGAATTCCCAAGAATTAATTGTAATCATTACGCTTTAAACTGTCAATGGTTAGACTTTTTCTCTCGTTCTCTCCAGCGGCCGCGGCTGATACTCCGCATACGCTTCGTCGATATGCCCCTCAGCAAGCGGCCACTATTGAACGATCGCCTCGCGCATCGCCTTCAGCAGGGTCTGCTCCATATCCGAAGCGCAAATAGCAAAATGGCCGTCCGGTATCGACGGCCATCGCTCCACATTAAAGCATCATAATTAATCAGATCAGGAGGCTAGCGCCTTCACGACATCCTCGATCTTGCGACTGTCGGCGATCGGCCCGCTCTTCATCCAGGTCTCAAAATCCACCTCGTGCACCTGTCCAGCCTGTACGGCAGAAAGACGGGTCCAGAGCGGATTGCTGACCAATGCATCGTACTGGGCTTCCGCTCCGGTATCGACGGTGAGGAAGATATGATCGGCATCCAGATCGGGGATGACCTCCATCGAGATTGCAGCGACGCCGAGTCCCTGATCGAGCACCAGCTTCTGGACGAGCGGAGCAGGCTTCAAGCCCAACTCCCCGTAGAGCACCGGTCCTGCATAGCCGGGCCCGCCATACAAACGGATTTCCTTGCTGTGTACGCGCACGATCGCCACCGTCTGCTCGCCAAGCACCGCGCGCAGCTGCTCGTTCGCTGCAGCTGCCCTATCCTCATAGTCACGGATGACCTTCTCCGCCTGATCCGATTTGTTCAGCAGCTCGCCAAGCTTGCGGATCGTCGCCCGCCAGTCTTTCCTGGCATCCTCAAAGGCATAGAACGGAGCGATCTGCTCCAACGCCTCGTAGCTGGTCGGATTATAGACGTTGGTAAGGATGAGATCGGGCTTCGCCTCGACGAATGCCTCGATGCTGCCTTCCATATCTATATCCGGCACATCAAGCTGAAGGTAGGCTTGACCGCTCCAGCTTCCGATACGCGACTGTCGGATCGGCGTAACGCCTAACGCCGTAAGCTCATCTTCCAGATAAAGACCGATGACCCGCTCCGGCTGAGCCGGAATCTCCAGCTCGTGACCAATCTCGTCCACGACTGTTCGCGTCTGCGCTGGCGTTTCCCGCCGCGTCGCCTCGCTCTCTGTCTCGCCTTGTTCTGTCGCTGCGCCTTGCCCTGTGTCTGTCGATGCAGGCGACGTACCCGCGTTGCTGCCACAGCCAGCTGCCAGCGCCAGTGCTAGCAGCCATGCGGCCAGCCCCCATGACCTTGCTTTTGTTCCCTTCATGCTTGTCCACTCCTGTCATGATTGATGATCATCGGTGATAATCATTATCAATTATATTCGTTTTGACAAAAGCGACTAGGACAAAAGCATATCAACGATTTGCACGATTGTGACCCCGTTCGTCCGTCACACGCAGCAGCTCCTCGATCTTCAAGCGATTCATCAGATTGCCGGTGCTCATCCACGTATAGTAGCCGACGCGATGCAGTCTGCCCTTCTGCGTAGCGGGCATCGCCCGCCAGACTTGACTACGCATGACCGAATCGGCATACGCCTCGGCGTCCGGGTCGATGACGAGCAATAACCATTCGGCATCGAGAGCAGCCAGGTCCTCCAGTCGGAGGTTGACCGCTCCCGCCCCCCAAGCAATACTACGGACGAGCGCTGGAGCGTGCAAGCCCAAATCGCCGTACAGCACCGGTCCCGTATAGCCCCGACTCGGGCCGCCATAAAGCCGAATCTCCTGATCACGCAAGCGCACGATGGCAATCGACTGCACGCCCAGTCGCTCGCGCAGTATGGCAGACGCCTCCTCGCGGTGCTGCTCATAGGCGGCGATAGCGCGCTCCGCTTCCAGCTGATAACCCGTATGCTCGGCAATCTTCCGGAGCGCCATACGCCATTCGTGATTCCACACCACCTGCAGCAGTGGAGCGATCACGCCGAGCTTGGCCTCCTGCTCCGACTCAAGATCATAACTGGCGAGGATCAGCTCAGGCTGCGCGGCGGACAATCGGGCTACAGCCCGATTGTTGAACTCCAGATCCATGTCGCCGAGATTGATCGAAGTCTTCGTCCTCGGAGAGAGCGGATGATCCTCTGGCATCGCAGTTGCATATGGCGCCAAACCCAGCGTCAGCAGCGGATCTGCATAAGGGAAGAACACGCACGCAATCTTATTGTTCTGCTGTCTTGCATAGGCAGTCGGCGACAAGCCCACCGTCTGCTTGAACTTGCGGCTGAAGTAATACCCTTCCTCAAAGCCGGTTCGCAAGGCGATCTCCTCCATCGAGCCGCGGCCTGCGAGCAACTCCCGCTTGGCGTGGTCGACGCGAAGCGTATTGAGGAACGCATGCGGCGATTGCCCGGTCACACGCTTGAACTTCCGCGAGAAATACGCCTCGCTCATCCCTGCCAGATGAGCCAGTCGTTGACGAGATAGCGGCTCCTGATAGTGGTTATCCATATAGTCCATCACTCTGGCGATCGCCTCGATCCCATCGACCTGGTCGCGCGGCAGCTCTGAACGTATCAGCCAGTACATCATCTCCTGGAACCTATACTGATGTCTGAACCTCGTCAGATCGTCAGACTCGCTCCGCTCCAGGAATAACTGTCTGGCCTGGTTGTGCAGCAGCAGCACATCAGCGTAGCCGCTCTCACCGCACCATACCGCCGACTCATCATGGCGTATAGCGTATCTGCTCTCCGCTGAAGCCTTTGTATCCGTCCATACTGCGAATGTCGCCTCATAATAGACGAGCGCGACCCCCTCCGGGACATGGAGCTCATATGCCGTCTGCGGGCCGCATACGACCCAACTACCGCGACGGAGCCATTGACGCCGCACCCCCGACTCGAGACCGCCCTCCCCCGATACGACGAGTATGAGCCGGTTATAACGGCCATCCGCGCTCAGGCTTGCGCCTTCCTCGATTCGTCGATAGGCGATGTCACGCAAGCGGAAAACGCTATGCTCTATAGGAAACCAAGTTTCCGGGAAGTTCAAGCGATACGCCACCCTTCTGACTGCATGCAGATTGGGTTCATCATATGAAAATACAATTCGCGTGTCAAACGCAGAAGCTCCTTTTGGCAAAAACAATCGCTAGTCCGCAGGCTTCAAGTGACTTTGCGCTTTGTCCGGGATCTCCTCCCACGACGCCTCATCATAGGATGTGACGTCGCCTGACTTGTTGACATACAGCTTCAGATACGCATCGACCTTAAGCGCTCTGGCAGCGGAAAAGGTGGCCAGCGTCTGCTTGCCAGCTTCGTCGTAAGCTGGAAGCTCATACCAATAACGGGTGTCGATCTGCCCGGAATCGAGCTTCGTCTCCTCGACTCGGCTCAGCGATCTGCACGTACAGATGATCCTTGCCGAGACGTTGGATGTCGACCGTAGCCAGGAAGACGACGCCTCCGACGAACAATACAGCCAGCACGCCGATGATGGCAACCAGTTTCTTCATGTTCGATCCCTCCTTCAGGATGGGGCGACCGGCAGGACGCTCCGCTCGAAGCTCCGCGCCGTCGCGATATAGTACAGCAGGTAGATCAAGGAATAAGCAAGCATCCACATCAGCACAGGGACGACCAGGTCCATCTGCAGCAGGTTGGAGAAGGCGATTAGCGCCACGCCCCCATGCAGCAGCCCGAGCGCCAGCGGCGCTGCGAACATCATGCCGACCTGATGGCGGATGCTGCGTCTCATATCCCGCTTGGAGATGCCGAGCTTGCCCAGGACGGCATAGGTCGCCCGATCCTCCTCCGCTTCGGTCAGCGTCTTGAAGAAAATCAAGCTGCCGGTCGCGACCAGGAACACCAAACCAAGGAAGCTGCCGACGAACAGCATCGCCCCCAGAGCGCTGATCGACTCGCGATACGTCTCGCCCGCGCTGGAGAACTGCTCGACCTGCCCGGCCAACGTCCGGGACAACGCCTGCTGATCCTTATAATCCCGCACATCGACGAGCTGATAGCGACGCTCGGCCGCGTCGATCGCCGCGTAATCCCGATTAGTCAGCACCAGTACGCGCGCGCCCATCGTCTGGACATTGAACAGCGGCTGCTCGTACATACGCGCTACAGGATAGCTGCTCCCCTCCCATGCGACTACATCTGACCTATCGAACAGACGCTTGTCATACGACGGATCAATGAGCAGGACGCTGCCCTCAGCCGGCGGCTCGAGCTGCCGCCATCCGAGCCGCTGAGCCGCGCTGGCGAAGTGCTCGTAGCGGATGACCGCCATCTCCCACTGCTCGCCGTCCTGCGTGACACGCAGCGACTTGCTCGCGACCTCTGCCTCGAACTCGACGATCGCGGGATCGATCGCCAGCGGCTCCCCCTCCCACATAAAGGCAAACGGCGCATACGTCCTCACCTCCCGCTCGGTGTTGTAGTACAGGCCGAATACGGCGCCGCCCGCTGTAATCGTCGTCGCGCTCAGCGTCGCGATGATCGTCAAGGTACGGGCATTGCCCTTGATCCGATAGAGCATCTGCGACATCGACAGCAGCTGGAGTCCGCGCCATGCCAGCGACGGTCGACGCTTCAGCCGATGCAGCACATAGACGAGCACGCTGCGGAAGATAAGGTACGTCCCGAGGATCGTCAGGCCGATGATGACGAGCGGCGTAGCCAAGCTGAGCATCCGCCACACCTCGGACGAGGTCAGATCCTGCAGCGCCAGCCAGTACCCGCATGCCAGCGTCGCTGCTCCTGCGAGCGCCGAGACGAAGCTCGCTCTGGGCATCGCTTCGCCTGTCTTGTCCGCGTGGAACAGCTCGATCAGCCGGAACCGGTAGATGACCCGATACGCCTGCAGCGAGGTGGCGAGGAAGAGGACGAGGAAGACGACCGAGGTATGCCCGACCGCTTCCGGCGAGAAAATAAACCCAACCGTCAGCTCCAGCCCCATCAGGCGGAGCAGCAGCGCCAGCAGCAGCTGCGAGGCGAGGAAGCCGAGGCCGATCCCAACCAGCAGCGATGCGAGGCCGAGCAGGATATTTTCACAAAACAGCATCCAGCCGATCGAGCGCTTGCGCACCCCCATCAAAGCATACAAGGCGACTTCTTTTTTACGCTTCTTTACGAAAAAGGCATTGGAATAAAGGACGAAAATACCTACAAATACAATGAGCACAAATGCCGAAGCGCTCATCAAGCTTTGGATGTACCGGGATTCCTCCGATAACGCGCTGATTTCCTTGCTATATTGCAACGTTACAAAGGTAAAATAGATCAGGATCGAGAAGACGGTAGACCCGATGTACAAGCTGTAGCTTTTCAAGTTCCGCTTCATATTCCGTAGCGTCAGCTCAGTCAAGGTCATCGGCCGCACCGCCCAGACTGGACATCGTGTCCATAATATATTGGAAAAACGCCTTGCGGCTCTGCGAGCCTCGGGCCAGCTCGTAGGCCAAACGTCCATCCTTAATAAACAGGATGCGCCTGCAAAAGCTCGCGGCAAACGCGTCATGGGTGACCATCATAATCGTCGTCCCTTGCGAGGCGTTCATCCCGCTCAGCCGCTCCAGCAGATCCGTCGCCGAGCCGGAATCGAGCGCTCCTGTCGGCTCGTCGGCGAACACCAGCTTCGGCTCTCCGATCAAGGCTCGGCAGGCCGCCGTGCGTTGCTTTTGCCCGCCGGAGATCTGATACGGGTAGTGGTCCAGCAGACGATCGATGCCAAAGGCGGTCGCAATCGCTGTCACCCTGGCTTTGATCTCCGCTGCCGGCGTCTTCGCGACAGCGAGCGGCAGCAGGATATTTTCCCGCACCGTAAGCGAGTCGAGCAGATGATAATCCTGGAAGATAAACCCCAGATGGCGACGTCTGAAGTCAGCCAGCTTGTCCTCTTGCATCCCCGTAAGATGCTCCTCGTCGATATAGATGTCGCCGCTCGTCGGCGCATCGATCGTCGCCAGCACATGGAGCAGCGTCGACTTGCCGGAGCCTGAAGGGCCCATGATGCCGACAAACTCGCCCTCCTCCATATCGAATGTAATTTCCTTCAGCGCCTGGAAGCTATTCGCGCCCTTGCCGTACATTTTGTCTACCTTCCTTACACTTAACAATACGCTCATCGCCGCATCCCCTCTTTCTCGTATGCCTCCACTATACGGCGCTGTCTTTAACTCACCTTCACGTCAACCTTACAAAATGTTTAAATCCGCCCCGCCTCCGCCTGATCGTGGTAAACTACTAGCACAATTAAACTGTGCGGAAAGGAATGAGCTGACATGGAACAACCCCGTATCCTCATCGTCGATGACGAAGCCGATCTGTGCCGATTGGTCAAAACTGCACTGCAGAAGGAGGGGCTGACGCAGGTGGAGACGGCAGGCAGCGTACAGGCGGGATGGACGCTGTTCGAGCGCTTCGCGCCTGACCTGGCGATCCTCGACATTATGTTGCCCGATGGCGAAGGCTACGACCTGTGCCGCAGAATCCGCGAGGTGTCGCGCATCCCGATCCTGTTCCTCTCGGCCAAGGATGAGGAAGTGGACAAGCTGCTGGGGCTGGCGATCGGCGGCGACGACTATGTAACCAAGCCGTTCAGCCCCAAGGAGGTCGCCTATCGGGTCAAGGCGCAGCTCAGACGGGCCGGCGTCTATGCTGCGGAGAGCGGACAGACAGCCGATATAAATAGAGAGAACGCGGCCACGGTCGGGCCATTTACTATTAATGGGGATCGGACAGAGGTGTGGAAAAGGAGCGAGCGGCTGGAGCTGACGGCCAAGGAGGTTGGGCTGATGGCTTGCTTTATGCGCAATCCAGGTCGGATCCTGAGCAAGGAGACGCTCTTCCAGACGGTATGGAGCGAGGACTTCTATGGGGCGGACAATACATTGATGGTTCATATTCGCAGATTGCGGGAAAAGATAGAAGATACGCCATCGGAGCCCCGACATATCGTGACCGTCAAAGGGCTTGGCTATCGCTTTCAGGAGTAGGTGAGACGACATGAAATGGAAACTGACCGGACGATATCTCGTCTCGATTATTTGTATCGTCATCGTCGTCATCATCGTCAATACGGTGCTGCTGGTTATTTTTGTGCTGCACCAGCCAAGCGCCGATTTTGAAGGGGTAGCAGGCGCCTCCGCCCAGACCTTCACCCGGGAGTTCTCCAGCTATCTGCGGATAGAGAACGGCGCGCCTGTCATCACGGAGGAAGGCAAGCAAGCCTTGGCCGCCTACGACGCCTGGCTGCAGATCCTCGACGCCAACGGCAATGTCGTCGCCTCCCATCTGGCGCCGGAGACGGCGGTCGCCCACTATACCCCGATCGATCTGGTGCACAAATACAAGTATATGGACGACGAGTTTAATACGTATTTCATTAGCTCCTTCGAGCAGTACAGCTATCTCATCGGCGTGCCGTTCTCGCAGGAGCGACGCTACTTTATTACGCTTGATCCGGCATCGCTGCTGCAGCCCGCCTTACGAGCGCTGCTCGCGGTGCTCGTCATCGATGTCATCATCGCCGCACTCATCGGCCTGCTGTTCAGCACGCTCCTCTCGCGGCCCGTCCATGCGATCATCGAGCGGATCGCCCAGCTCAGGCGACGAGACTTCCGCCCCTCGCCTCCGCACAGGACCGGCATCTACGCCTCGGTGTTCCACAATCTGAACGACGTCTCCGAGACGCTCCGGCAGCACGAACAGGAGAGGCAAAGGCTCGAGCAGACGCGCGTCGAGTGGATCGGCAATCTGTCGCACGACCTCAAGACGCCGCTTGCTTCGATCCGCGGCTACGCCGAGCTGTTGCGCGACGATGAGGTAAGCGCCGCCGAGCGCGCCGACTACGCCGCTGTCATCGAGCGGCAATCGATCTATATGAAGGAGCTGCTCGAGGAGCTCAACCTGACGATGCGGCTGCGCAGCCGCGACCTGCCGCTGCAGCTGGAGGAGACGCGCATCGAGACGTTCGCTCGCGAGCTCGTCATCGACGTGCTCAACGACCCGCAGTTCCGGGAGCGGGACGTCGTGTTCGTCGGCGAAGCGCCTGAGCTATTGCTCTCGCTCGATCGGCATCTGATGAAACGAGCATTGCTCAACCTCGTGCACAACGCGCTCATCCACAGCGGCGAGCAGGCGTCCGTGACGGTCGCAGTAGGCGAGACTACGCTCGTCATCGCCGACGACGGCCGGGGCATCCCGGAGGCTGAGCGAGAGCGCGTCTTCGAGCGCTACTACCGCGGCAGCCATACGGCGGCCACGCGCGGCACCGGCCTCGGCATGGCGATCGCCCGCGACATCATCATCGCACACGGCATGAGCGTAACGCTGGAGAGCGAGCTCGGACGAGGGACAACAGTGACGGTGCGGTGGGCGGAGCCAGCTCCGCGGCCAAGCTGAGACATGATGATCCCTACCAAGCAGCTTGCGACAATGACGGGATGTCTATGACTTCAGCTCCTGCGCGCCCCGGCTGCGGACGGGGCCTCTTCCCGCACCGTGCGCGTCTGGCTGCCTGAGCGAGGGCGAGTCTGGACTCGCAGCAGCATGCGTCCGCCCGCGAGGAGCAGCGTAATGATCAGCGTCAGACTATACATCGCTTGCGCCCACGGCTGCGCCGTATCCGTGCCGGCCTGTATGCCGTGGAACAACGCCATCAGGAAGATCGGATAGGAGAGCATATGAATCGCCAGCCAGATTGGCCGCTTCAGCTTGGGGCGTAGATCCGACGAGAGCAATAGCGCCAGCATGCCATAGGCGGATAGCGTGCCCATCCCGTACCAAAAGGGTTGATCATGTGCCGTGAACGGGATCAGCAGCTCGCTCCAGGTAAACGGCGAGTAGGTGTCTACGATCAGCACCGCCGCATGCAGCAGGGCAGCTACCGTGCCAAAGCCTGTCAGGCGGGTATGCCAGCAGTACAGCCTCGCCTTGAGCGTGCCCTTGGCGAAGGGATAGCCGTAGAGCATGCCCAGCGCCATCCCTGCAAACAGGGCCAGATAAGCCATGATCCCCAAGATACGCGTCAATTGCCATGTCGGCCAACTTAAAATCCACTCTACCATGACCAAGACCTCCCCGTCAGTCTATCGCCCGCTTCGGCGAAAGGCTCTGTTAACGTAATCCATCTCGTCGCCGCGTCGCCCTTATGGAGCGATTGGAGCGATCGATGCAGTCGAATCGAGCCGTCGCTCGCTACCACCAGAGCTTCATAGGCTGGCGCCTGTTCCCGCATCCTCGCAGTCGTCCAATCGCTGCCTGCCAGGCATAGCGTCTTCGCCCAGATCTCGCAATCGATCGCATCCGGACCGACCACGGTCGCCTGGATGACATCGCTTGTCGAAGGCAGGCTGCTGTGCGGATCAATCAGATGATGCCGCTCGCTCCCCGGTGCGCCCCAGCGCCGACCGACGACATTCGAGGTCGCGATACCGCCCCCGTGCATGAGCAGCGTAGCGATATCCTGTTCCTCCCTTAAGGGATCGGCGACGCTCATCCGCACCGGCAGCTCCATGGCCCGGTGCTGCCATACCCAGGCATCGCCGCCCGCATTGACGAGTCCGGCACTCGCTGTCGCGTGTCGCGCCAGCCAGCGCCCCGCCTGCATCACAGTCCAGCTCTTGGCGATGCCGCCAAGATCGACTCCGCGACCAGGGATCGCCAGACGCGCCGAGCGCATCGCCGGATCCAGGCGCACAGTCGCCCCCTCGCATGGGCTCAATCTCGTCCAGACAGGTCCGGCCCCTCCCGCTGACTGCCCCAACAGGTCATAGGAGCGATCATACCCTGCCGCCTCCAGTGCGGGCAGGATGCCGATCTGGAACCATCCCTGTGTAGCCAGACGGTGTTGCTCCGCTAGCGCCAATACGTCATACAGTTCGTCAGAGACGAGCATAGGCTTGCCCTCCGAGCGATTGAGCCGACTCAGCTCGCTCTCCGGGTCAAATCGGCTGAAGATTCGCTCGCAACTAACGAACCATTCGCGCATCATCGTCAGCTCGCTCCGCACAGCCTCCTGATCCGCTGGCCGATGCGTCAGTTGCAGCTCCACGGACGTATTCATCGCCTGGAATCGAAGGGTGCTGATCTGCGCGCTCATGATCGCCCCGAACGCGACGACATGCCGCCCGTACTGCTATCGCGGCTGGACCAGACGTCGCTGTCGGAGCTTTGCGATCTTTGCATACTGCCTTGACCGCGCTGTTGTCTGGAGGACCAGGCATCGACATACAGCTCCTGATCGGATGTCTTGGCGGAGAGGGCGTCGTCGTTGCCGGAGCTCTTGACCGAGACAGCCTGTTCGAACGCGTCGCTGTTCTGGATCGCGGTCAATAACAGCAGGATTACAGCAGCGCTGCTAGCCCCGACCTTCCACTTCCTCCATTTATTCCCGACTTGTCCCATATGTAGTTCCCCCTTCGCTACAACGGCTCATCGCCCGTAGGTTCGTATGTGATGATTTCATATTATGCTCCCATCCTGAAACGCCGATGAAACGCGGCTGAAGCGAAGCTTAAATAACATTGGAAACCTGTTGACAAAAGAAATAAAAATAAATAACATATGTTACATAACAAATGTTATTTTATAGGGATGTGATACGATGCCTCCAAAACCTTCGATTACGAAAGAGCAAATATTGGACGCCGCTTTTGATATTGTACGACTGGAAGGGGTCAATCAGTTGACCGCCAGGAGCATCGCCCATAAGCTCCGTTGCTCAACCCAGCCAGTCTATCGCATCTATGCCAGCATGGATGAAGTAAAAAACCTTGTGTACGATAAGGCCGTTGCTTTAATGCGCCGTCATATCTTCGACTATCGGGAGGAAGGCAACTCTCCAGCACTCAATATGGCCATCGGCTTCTTGCATTTTGCTGCGAGAGAGCCCATGATATTCCAGTTGGTTTATTTGTCCGGGATTAGGACTTACGATATTAGTCAAGACGTATTTGTCGGAGAAACCTTGGCGATGGAGCCGATGCTGCAGAGTCAACGTTTTCAAGCACTAGAGGAGCAACAGCAGCGGGATATTTTTATCAAGATCTCCATTTATCTGATCGGCGCTGGCACGATGATACAATCCGGCACCCTCAGGATGGGACTAGCGGAAGCGGTGGCATCGGTTAGAGAAATCTACGAAGCGCTCATAGCTTATGAAGGAGGTCGCTCAATATGAAAAAGCACGCGCTTGGAGCGAAGGTGGGTGAAGGCGGCTGCTCGGAGGTGTATGAATGGGGAGGCAACGAGCAGATCGTCAAAGTGGCGAAGCCCAATACAACAGAGGAAGCGATCAAGCGAGAGTTCGCGAACAGCATGCTCGCCTGGGAGAATAAGCTGCCAGCTCCCCGTCCCTATCAGCTGCTGTCCATTGGCGGCCGTCCGTCGATCGTCATGGAGCGTATCCATGGCGAGTCTCTGATGAAGAAGTTCTTTATTTATCTCTCAGAGCCGCCAGAAATGGTTGCTCCGTCTGCAGAGGATGAGGTCATCAAGGTTACAGCACGTCTGCTTAGCCAGACGCATCGGATCTGCAACCCGCCTTTGCCTCCGCAAAGAGACAGTTTGATCGCCTCGATCCGCAATGCCGGGTATCTGACTTCGGCAGAGAAGGAGCAAGTGATTCGCCATCTGAACCGCTTGCCCGTCAAGCAGCAATTTTGCCACGGCGATCCTAACCCGGGCAATATTATGATTCGCGGAGACGAGGCGGTATTCATCGATTGGATGAATGCCTCAAGCGGCAACCCGGAAGCCGATCTGGCCGAATATATCATTATGATCCGTTACGCGATTTTGCCGCCGTATGCGCCGAACGATGCCGTGTCTCGCTTTGATTCGTTACGGGAGCGTATCATTCATGTGTTCTGCTTGGAGTACCGAAGGTTGACAGGTCTTGAGCCCGATGAGATCGAGGACTGGATATTGCCCGTGGCGGCGCGCAAGCTGAATGCGGATGCCATCAGCGAACAAGAGAAAGCGTTGCTGCTCGCGGAGATCAGGTCAAGACTATAACTGAACCACGTACGCAGCCGCACGCCGCACCGGCTTCCGTAGGTCGACCACTCTGGCGCATGGGTTACCAATGACGCTGGAGTACGAGGTAGTCCGAGGGAAGACAGTGCGGATGATAGCTTAACTGCTCGGATCGGCTCTAGCCTTTGACCGATCCGGCTAGGCCCGAGACGAAATATTTTTGAAACGCCATGTAGACGGCCAGTACAGGCAGCACGGACAGGAGTACGCCTGCATTCATCAATGTATAGTTCGTAGAAAATTCCCCGCGGAAAGCCAGCAGCCCGGTCGTAATCGTGCGCATCGTATCCTTGGTGATGAAAATCTGGGCCAGCAAAAACTCGTTCCACGTGGCCATAAAATCAAAAATAAACAGCGTGGCGATCGCCGGCATGGATAGCGGCAAAATAATCCGGAAAAACTTGCCCGTATCCCCGCAGCCGTCGATGAGCGCGGCTTCGTCGATCTCCTTCGGTATCGAGCGAAAAAAACCGCGCAAAATCAAAATGCCAAACGGAATGCCAAAGCCTAGATAGACAAGAATGATGCCCGGATACGTGTTGACCAGTCCTGTTTTGTTAAGAAAGATATTCAGCGGCACCAGCGTCGCCTGCATCGGCACCATCATCCCAATGAGAAATAAAGCGAATAACGCGCTCCCCCACCGGAAGACCATCCGCGTCATGGCATAGGAGGCCAAAGCGACGATCAGAATGCCAAGCGGCACTTTAATGAAGGCAATCACGGCCGTATTTTTCATATACATGCCCAATTTGCCTTGCTCCCATGCCATAGCAAAATTGTTCCACTGAATCTTCTCGGGAAATGCGTAAAAAGGATTGCGCAGCAAATCCGAATTCGATTTCAATGCGGTAAATGCGATAAATACAACCGGAATCATAAAGACGACAGCGAGCAAAATTAAAACAAGATAACGGACCGCAACCCTTAGTGGATGTTCTTTAAGCTCCATTCGTTCACCTCCAATGCATGCTTCGCGCTATACATGCGATTTTTTCGTGGTGTAGTACACATAAGGAATGATAACGACCATCGTGATCAAAATTAAAAACATGGAGATCGCGGAACCGATGCCGATATTGGCAAATCGGAAGGTCTGGAAATACATCCACGATGCCAGCACATGCGTGCTCTCCGCAGGTCCACCGCCAGTCATCGCATAGATCAGGTCGTACACCTTCATCGAAGACACCATCGTGATCGCGACGACAATAATAAACGTCTCGCGCAGCAGCGGCAGCGTAATGAATCGAAATTGCTGGGAAGGCTTGGCGCCGTCGATGATCGCCGCTTCGTAGGGGTCCTGCGGGATCGTCTGCAAGCCGGCGAGGAACAGCACCATCGGCTGACCGACCCCGTTCCAGATGGCGGCCAGAAACACGGCATAGAGCGCGATTTTGGGCTCGGCCAGCCAGGCCCTCGTCCAGTTCTCCAAGCCCAGCCATTCCAGGGCATGATTGAAAAAGCCTTGCATCGGGTTGTACATCCACACCCAAATCGTAGCGACGATGATCCCGGAGAGGACGTAGGGAAAATAGAACAATCCTCTAAACAGAATCCGTCCCTTCAGCTTGCGGTTCAGCATTAAAGCAAGCATCAGTCCGATGCCCATAATCAAGGTTAAGGAGCCAAGCGTCCAGATCAGATTGTTCATTAAGGCTTTCGGAAAAACGGTATCGTTCCAGAGAAGCTCCGCGTAATTTTTTAGTCCGACGAATTTTTTGTCCGGAGCAACCCCGTTCCAGCTAAAAAAGCTTAAATAAAGCGTGTAGGCGGACGGAATAAAAATGACCGTCAAATAAATGGCGAGCGCTGGCAGGATAAACAGCCAGGGCTTGTAAGCGCTTGTCCTCATACGTTTGTTCCTCCATTAAGAAGAAGGAGGAGCGATCATAACGATTGACCGCTCCAGCCTGCTCTTGGTTATGACCTGCCTTTATAGTCATTCACGGCTTTTTCCATCGCTTCGGCTGCTTGCTGAGGCGTCCATTCGTCGAGCGCAACCTTGTCCTGCGCTTCGAACAGCTTTTGCACCACCTCTTGCGGCAACGCCTGGTCCATGATCAGGAAGCCGCCCTTAGTCGCCATATCGAGCAGCGGCTCGACATTCGGCATGTTGTCCGAGAAGGCTACATTTAACGTAGCCGGCGTGCCGTACGTATCGTTATACTTGTTGACGACATCGATGCTGGTCAGATATTCGCCTACCGTAATCGCAGCCGCCAGCTTCGCGTCGTCCAGATCGGCATTGATCTGGAACATCTCCGCAAATACGGATGAACGCTCGGTCGGGAATTTGAATACCCCGAAGTTGTTCGCATCAAAGCCGGCAGCCGTAATGTTGCGGTCCAGCCAGGTTCCCTCGACGCTCATCGCCGCTGCGCTCGGGTAGAACATGTTAATCGCTTCGGCCTGATCGATCGCGACATGGCCTTTGGGGAAGTAGCCCTTATCCGAATATTCCTTGAGCTTCTCGAACGTTTGGACGACGGCGGGATCATTCCACGAGGCTTCCAGACGGCTCAGCTTGTCGTGCAGCTCTGCGCCTCCGAAATATTCGATGAGCTGCTCGGTCAACCGCATCAGATGCCAGCCGTTTTTGCCGCCCAGCGCGAGCGGTACGATGCCGTTGTTCTGGATCGTCTGCAATTGCCCTTCGAAGTCTTCGAAGGATGTCGGCGGAGTCAGCTTCAACTGCTCATATACGTCCTTGGCATACCACATATCCACTGCATTCAAGTGATAAGGGATGCCCGAGAGCTTGCCGCCATAAGTGGACATGTCGATGGCGGCCTGATTATATTTGTCCGACCAGTTGCGCTCGGCCGCGATCGCGGTCAGATCGGCCGTCAAGCCGTTCTCGGCGTAGAAGGAGCCGAGCGAGCCGCCCCATGTGAACCACATATCCGGCAGCGTCTTCGAATTTGCCGCGACCTTCAACGCTTCCTTCAGCGGATCGACCCCGTACTTGCTCACTTCGATGCGGATGTCATCATGGGCGTTGTTGAAGTCCTCCACCGCGCCGTCGATCCATAGCTGGTCATCGATGATCCATAACGAGACGGTCGTCGTCTCGCTGCGCGAGACCCCGCCTTCCGGCGTATTGCCGGATTGGCTGGAACAGCCTGCGGCCAGGACGGCAGAGGCCAGCAGACCGATCATCATTTTCATTGGTTTTTTCATGGTTATATCCCCCTCGATGATAAGACTCTGATCATACTCTTGTGATGCGCAACGCTTGGTAAGGCTCGGCAGGCAGCTCGATCCGGCACGAGCCTGTGTAGACGCCCGGCAACGGCGTAATCGTCATCCGCCATGTATCGATCCGCTCCACCCGGTATTCGCTGTGTGTCGGCAGCGGCAGCACGCGAAATGCGGGACGGCTCGTACCGAAATACACCAGATAATAGCTCTCGTCCGCACTGCCGGCGCACGTATCCCACTGGAAGTTGGCCGTACTGGCGTCGAGCTGCGGTCCGTCCTCCATGATGCGCCGCAGAAAAGCGATCCGCTCCGCGCTCTGGCCATGCAGCTCGCCGCCATGCGACCACCAGATGATGTCGTCAGGGTGAACGAAGGTTTCGCCATGGGTCACATACCCGCCCTGGGCCATCCCTTCCCAGAAGCACTCGACCATCCGCTCAGCCGTAATGTTGCCCCAGCCGTGATTCAAGTTGCCCTCGTATCGGCATTCATCGACGACGACCGGCTTACGATAGAGCGTCCTCCATTCCGTCATGAACTTCAAGTCGGCATGCTGGATGCTCGCATGCGTCACCCATGGCTTGCCGTGGTCGTACCAATGCAGATTGCTGCGATAGTGAATCTCCGGATGATGCCAGTTGTGGATCGATCGCAGATGCTGGTACGGATCGGACTGCTGGACAATCTGGAAATAACGATCCCAGTCGCTCATCCGCTTCTCCTGCATCAGATCGTACTCATTGGCCATCGACCACCAGATGTTGCGGAAGGAAGCCAGCCTCGCTATCGCATACTTCAGATAAAAATCGTCGGTCTGCGCGCTCATCGCGGCGAAGCCCCAACGGTCGTACGGATGGAACAGGATCACATCCGCTTCGATGCCGAGCGCCAGCAAATCATCGATTCGCCGCTCCAGATGACGCCAAAACGCCGGGTTGAACCGCTCCCAATCCCATCCCTCCGCAAGCGAGCCTTCGAAGGCAAAGGCTTGCGGCTCGTCCAGGTTATAATCGTAATGCTTCGGGAAGATGCACATCCGAATTTTGTTGAACGGCGCGTTAGCCAGACTGCTCAACGTGAGCTGCTGCAGCGCCTCGTCTTGATGAATCCAGGCATAGCTGGTCGTGCCCACCGGGTAGAACGGCTTGCCGTCGGCATAGGCGAAATGATACGTACGGTCGACACGGACGGGGCCGTGATTGTCCGCTGCCGGCGTCGTGCAATGCAGCACGCCTCTATGGCCGTCCAGCTCCGGGGCATTGCTCACGGTCTCGAACTGCCACTCTCCTGTCGTATCCGGCATAAAGCGAATCGCATACTTGCCGTCGCCATCGTAGAAGCCGTCCACCTCGATGACGCGATGAAGGTGGCGAAACCGTCCTGAAACGCGCACATCCTTAAACGGGTTGCCACTCGCCGGTCCTTCCATACGATACTCGAACCGCCCCCAACGGACTACCGTAAACGCTTTCCCCTCTGCTTCGGTCATTCTGGCATTCTTCCTTTCTTGTGCTTCATGCCTTTATTTTATACGTCAAGCAGCGACATTCGTAGACGAGGAATCGGTTGTTTCGTGTCCCATCATGACCTGTTCGATCTGGCGGACAGCTGACAGGACATGACTCTTTTAATCTTTTGTATGTTTTTTTGACCTCATAGAGGATACAAAGGGGATACAAAAAATCCCCTATCCTTCGTCGCAGGACGAGAGGATAAGGGATAGCCTTATCGATTGCGTAATGAATTGCGTTATTGATTGCGATATTCAAACGGTGTCACGCCGATTCGTTCCTTGAACAGCTTGCTGAAATACTGCGGGTTCGAATACCCGATATCGGCGGTAATTTCATAAATTTTACGGTTGGTCTCTCGCAGCAGCTTTTGCGCATGCTCCAGCTTGCGGCGGATGATATAATCGCTGAAGTTCTCCCCCATCTCCTTGAGGAAGATCCGACTCAGGTATCCTTGGCTGACATGCGCCTGCTCCGCAACATGGGCCAGCGTAACGTCCTCCAGCAGATGACGATCGATGAGCTGCTTCGCCTTGCGAACGATATAGTTGTCCGTATGATCGTCGCTTGGCAGCTCCAGAAGAGCAGCCAGATACGCTTTGGGCAACAGCTTGATTCCGGGTTGTGCGGGACTCGTCGAGTATACTAGCGTCACGTTGAGCAGCTCCATCACCTTCTGCCTCAGTCTCGCCAGAAAGTCCGCCAAGCCCTCGTCGCCGCCAGCCGCCGGCCTTGCAGGCGCAATCCAGATAATCTCTCTGTAGCTGCGATGGAAGACAAACCCGCCCCAACCCTTATTGACCCGTTCGGCGATCAAATACTGCATCGCGCGAAACTGCAGATGGTCTTCGTCTCCATCGACAGCTCCATCCTCTCGCTTGCGCAAGACGGTTAGCCATCCTCCCTGCTCCAGCATGTCCAGATCCAGACCCTCCAGATGCGGATGGTCCGGCATCATGTAATCATCGAGCAGCGACAACAGGAAATCATTGGCCTCCTCGGCGCTTGGTCCGACCTTCGCCTCCATCGTCGCCTGCAGCGCCTGCACCGCCTTCGTCAGCGCGGCTCCGATCTCGATCTCGTCCATCGTCAGCTTGTGCAGGTAGTCCACCGCGCCGATACGCAACGCTTCCTTGGCATAATCAAAATCGCCATAACTGCTGAGGAATATGATCTGAATCCCCGGATAGCGCTGGCGCACCTGCTTGGCGAAGCTTAGTCCGTCCATGCCGGGCATGCGGATATCCGTCAGCAGGATATGGATGTCCTCTGTCTCCAACAGACGCAACGCTTCCTCGCCGTTGGAGGCCTCGGCCTTCCAGCACACCTCGTAGCCATCCCATTTCATCATATATCGCAGACCAACTCTCACGATCTGCTCATCTTCGACTACCAGCAGATTCCACATGTCAGTCCTCCTCATCCTCGCTCTGCCTGAATGGCAGCGTCACCGCTGCAATCGTCAGCCCGTTCTCTCGCAATAAGCTCACGCCATAGGCTTCGCCAAATCGCAAGCGTATTCTGTCCTGGACATTCTGAAGACCGATATGGCCTTGCTCGCCCTGCTGTTCACTCAGAGTCTGCGTAATGCTGTGCTCATCGGATGCAAAGCCGTTGCCGTCGTCGCAAATCGAGATGAGCAGCAGCCGCTCGTCCTGTGGATCAAGCTCCGCTACGATTCGGATTGTAAGGATGCGATCAAGTCCCTTGCTGCCGTGGAAGATTGCATTTTCCAGCAAGGGCTGCAGCAGCATGGGCGGAAGCACGGCCGCTCGAACGCGCTCCTCGATCCGCCACTCCATCTGGAATACGCCGTCGAAGCGCAAGTCCATCAGCCGAGCGTAGCTCTGCAACAGCTCGACTTCTTCGCTCAGTGTGACGAGCTCGGTATCCAGCTTCATATTGGCATATAGCAGCTTGTTCAAGGACTGAATCAGATGAGCGATCTTATGCGACTGCTGCAGCATCGCCAGCATACGGATGGAGTTGAGCGTATTGTATAGAAAGTGAGGTTGGATGCGCGCTCGCAGAGCATACAGCTCGGCATGCCGCTTCTGTCGCTCATTTTCCTCAATCGACTGGATCATGCTCTCCAACCGCAGCACCATTTTGCTGTAGCTGCGCTCCAACTGCCCGATCTCATCCTCGCGTTCGTACGGCACGATAGCCTCGAACTGTCCCTTCTCGACGTTTCGCATCGAGCGGATCAGCCGAGCGATCGGCTTCGACAGTCCTCTGGACAGCACGTAGGACAGCAAGATGGCGAGCAGGGCGACGGCGATAACGATGACGAGCGTAAAGCTACGGATCGCATTGCTTCCCTGCAGCAGCTCGTCCTGGTCAATTCCCATATAGATTTGCCAGTCCAAGTAGTTGCTCTTCAAGAATACACCGCTAAAGGTTCTGTTTTTGTCCCCCAGCTTGAGCGACATCTTCCACACGCCTTTGTTGTCCACGCCCGCTGGCAGCGATTGCTCGGACAGCTCTGCGGATGAGGCATAGATGAGCTGGCGCTTGCCGTCGAGCACAGCGATCTGCACATCGTCGTAATCCAGCGAACGGATGATCGACGGGATAAACTGCGGCGAGATGAACATGGCGATGACAGCGAGCGGCTGGTAATCCTCATCCATCAATAATCGGGCGCCGATAATCGCCTCCAGCGGAGGACCGTTGAACTGGTTTACCTGCTGCACGCCGGTGACAACAAAGCCTCCTTTTCGATCAATCACATCTTGATACCATCCTTCTTCCTCGGCGTTGACACGCATATTTATCCCATTATCTCCGCTTAGCCTGTACCCGTTGACAGACCCGTTCATCCCGTACAGGACGAGCCCTTTTATCGAGGAATTGATGGAGGGATAGGCGCTCATCAGCCGAGCCATCGTTTTCTGAGCTGCGATCTCCTGCGTCCCCCAGCGCTCGGGCGACACGTAGGGCTTGTTAAGGAAGCTGAACATATCGGGCATAAAGTACGGCAGCATCGTGAATCGATCAAAATCGCTAATTTGCCGTTCCATTGAAGCGCTTACCTGACCGAGTATAACTTCCAGGTCCTTGGTCGATTGCCTCTGCAACTCGCCTGCCGATCGCTGATAGCCAATCATGCCGATGGTTAAGGCGGGAAGACTGCTCAGCAGCAAAAACAAGATGAACAGCTTCGACTGGTACCTTGCATTTTTCCAAATCATGAATCCACCTGCCGGCCAGAGAAGTAATGATTATACGATATACGACATTCCGCTCGCTGTCCACATCCGCTATTAGGAAAACGTTCCGCCTCTCACAGATCCGGACGTGCGGGTCGACGCATCACCACTCCTCACGGACGAGTCCTTACAGGATCGCGAAGAGCTTTGTCGGAGATTTAGAAACCCATTTATACACGTGAAACTTATAATGTCTTATAAATTTAAAAAAACCGTCACAGCAGAAGTGACGGTTCTAACTATTCGCAGGCTCATTGCAATCGCTGTTCAAGGCAACAACCGCCGCGTCGTCAGGCGCGGCCAAGCCTGGCACGCGACGAACCCTTCCGCATACGCTGCGCCGCATTGCAGCCCGCGGAACTTGGACACAGTGCGGACGAAGTCGAGGAAGTCGATCCCGTCATGCTCGTACAGCCACTTGATCTGGCTCTGATGCCGCTCATTCATCGCCAGCTTGGTATCGATAACCTCCGAGATGTCCACGTACTCGGTCGGCAGGAAGCCTACGCCGGCCAGCGTGTCCATATAGTAGATCGGCGCTGGAGAGCCAGGCGCGCTGCTGCCCTTATCCCGGCTGTAATGCGGCACGGTCGCCGCAAAGCTGGCATCGAACACCGCCCGCGACACCTCCATATGATCCTTCATATAGTCCTCTGGCGGATGGGTGATGATGTAATCCGGCTTCGTCTGACGGATCACCTCGACCAGCTTGGCGATCAAGCCGTCGTCGTCCGCCTTAACCGACAGATCGGGGATGCCCAGGCTGATCACCTCGGCGCCGATCAGCGCGCCGGCCGCCTGCGCCTCCCCTTCCCGCAGCGCGCTCAACTGCTCGGGCGGGATCACCTTATGCCCCTTGTCTCCATTGGCTACATGCACCATCGTTACCTTGTGGCCTTGCCCGGCCAGCTTCGCCAGCGTGCCGCCGCAGCCGATCTCCAGATCGTCCGGATGGCAGCCGATTGCCAATACCTGCATAACGCTTCTCCTCTCTTATTCCTGAGCCTCGTACTGTCCGAGTCGCCCCTCCCCGCATCGCCGCGTGCTATACTACTATGTAAGTAGACATTAGCTGACGGAGGTTGATCTTGCTGTGGCAACAGACGCTTTTGTACGCACCCGGCTTCAGGAGGTCTATACGATCCGATCGATTGTTTCCTTGCATTATTTCGAGTTTTCCAAAGACTTTCGATTCCAAGGCGAGCGCCATGACTTCTGGGAGCTCGTCTATGTCGACAAGGGCGAGATCGACGTGTTCGCCGATCAGGAGGGCTACTCGCTCCAACAGGGCGACGTGATCTTCCACAAGCCCGACGAATTCCACGGCGTATGGGCCAACAGCCGCATCGCGCCGAACGTCGTCATCGTTTCCTTTGTCAGTCATTCCAAGGCGATGAGCTTCTTCGCGGGCAAAATCTTCAAGCTTAATGCGCATCAGCACGAGCTGCTCGCCCAGCTGATGAAAAACGGCTTCGCCGCATTCGAGCCGCCGTACGACGATCCGTACAACCATACGCTGCGGCGACGCAGCCAGGCTCCGCTCGGGGCGGAGCAGATGATCAAGCTGTACCTCGAGATGCTGCTCATCAGCCTCAGCCAGGACGATGCGCTAGCCAAGCGCGAGCAGCGTCTCTCAAGTGCGACCAAGCAGCGCAGCGAGGCCGAGCTGGCCCAGCGGATGCAAGCGTACATGGCGAAGCATCTGCTGGAGGATCTGCGGCTCGAGCAGATCCATCGGGCGTTTAACCTGAGCCGGAGCCACGCCCTCCATCTCTTCAAGTCCCACACCGGCCAGAGCATCATGAAGTACTATCGCGGGCTGAAGATCGAGCTGGCCAAGACGATGATCCGCGAGCAGCAGCACAATGTGACCGAGATCGCCGAGCGGCTCTGTTACAGCAGCGTGCACACCTTCTCCCGCCACTTCAAGCTGGCCGCCGGCATGTCCCCGTCCGAATATGCCAAGTCGGTGCTCGCCCGGATGTGAGCTGCGGTAAGGTGAATGCCTTAATTGACGGCAGCTTCCAGTGGTCCTGCAAGCTCGCGCAAGAAGAACAGCGAGCCTGGCAAGGTCGGCATATAGGTCGACGGCAGCCAGCGGTCCGGGCCGTAGCGCAGCGTTGTCCACAGCGACAGCCCTTGCCACTGCATGCCTCGTCCAAGCGCGCCGTCGCAGCCGCCGATGATCGCATCGGACTGCAGGAAGATGCCCGGTCCGATCGTGTTGGCGCGGCATGGTACGAGGGTCGTCCGACTCTTGAAGCTGGTGATCGCGTTCTGCTCGATCGTCAGCGGATGGAGCTGGGCAGCGATCCGATGCGTCGCCTGACGCCATGCCGCATCGCTCTCGTACTCGCCGCCGAAGTGCGGCTCCCAGAAGGCGATATGCATCATCCGGCCGATCCCGAATACGGTGATCAGCTGCGCGCCCTCCGCCTTTAGCGCGGCGATCTGCTCAGCATAGCGCGGCAGCGCCTCCTTGGTCGCAAAGTGGCGCTGCGCGATCGGCACCGTATACTCGCCCAGCGGCCCATAGAAGGCGTGCTCCATCGCATACTGAAAAGAGCCAGGATTGTCCGGCGACAGCGTGTTGCCCGCCTCGTCGCTCCATTCATCCATATTGAAGCCGTAGACATGACTGCAATCCACCTGCCAAGCCCGCAGGAAAAAAACCGCCCACTTGTACATCCCCATCGGTCCGGCCGGCAGGATGCAAGCAAGCTTGCGTCCCTGCTCGCGACTCGAACGGATCTGCAGGGCGATCTCATGCCCCATCTTGACCTCCAGCTCGCTCAGCTCGTCGCAGACGATGGGACGGAATCCCTCGTGCCAGTGCGGCTGGCGATCCTCGATCGTCTCGGGCGCGTGCGCGCAGCAACGATCGATCCGCTCCATATCCCATCCTTGCGGGAAGAACCCCTCGGTCATCGATCCTTTGATCGTCTGCATCAAATTCAATCGTATCCCTCCTGACAAGATATTGTTCGGCTAAGCCTCCATTCCAGTGTAAGCCCGGACGGCCCTGCGATTCTTTAGCAAAAGGCACGGAATTGGTTGCAATTCAGACAATCCACAGTACCCTATCTGTATAGAAGGCATCGCTCCGACGGCATATAAAAACGACCGTCACAGGATAAGTGACGATCGTCATGAACACTACTAACAGGACTGTTATGATCAGACATCGCAAAGAACTTGCCGGCAGACTCGCTATCGCATGTCGCCGAAGCCCCCGCAGGACTCGCGGAACACAAACGGCGTCTCGAACGGAACGGCTGTCGGCTTGGCCGAAGTATCCAGCACTCGCGCCATGACGAGGCGGATACAGCCCTCCGCCATCTCCTCGACAGGCAGCTTGACCGTCGACAGCGAAGGCACGCTATACGACTCCGCGTCATGGTCGCCGTAGGTCAGGATCTCCATCTGCTCCGGAATCGCGACCCCTGCCCGGTAGAACTCTGGCAGTGCAGCGACGGCCATCGGACCGAGCGGGTAGTACATCGCTGTAGGCAATGGCTCGCCGCTCTCGAGGATTCGCTTCGTGGCCGCGTTGCCGCCAGCCATCGTCATCGGAGCAGCCTGGATATGATGCGGCTCCAGTTGCAGGCCGTACTTCGCGCAGGCCTCGACGAAGCCTTTGAAGCGGAGATTCTTCATCGTATCGATGGGATAGTCCGGGACGATCGTACCAACCCGCTGATGCCCGCGACTGGCGAACAGCTCCGCCGATCTGCGGCCGATCTCATACGTATCGACATAGGCGCAGCTGTAGATGTTGCTCATCCGGTTGAACAGTACTGTTGGCACAGTGAGCTTGTCCTTCTCCAGCTCATCCTGCTCATCTGCCGACAGCCCCGTCAGGATCGCGCCATGATAGCCGCCGCCTCCACAGATATCGCGTATTCGCTCGGTATCATTACGCTTGTAGGGATGTATGGTCATCTCGAACTCGGCCTCCTGCGCCAACACGCAGCTCTGAGCCCCCATGATGAATCGGCCGAGCAGGTCCGCCGACAGATCGGATGGCCAGAAGATGGCGATTACCGGCATGTTGCGTGCATTGGATTGCCTTAGCCGCCTTGCCGAGACGTTCGGCAGATACCCGAGCCCTTGCGCGGCTTCTATGATCCGCTGCTGCGTTTTTTTCGAGATCCGCATCTCGTCGCCGCGTCCGTTAAGCACGATCGATACCGTTCCGATCGAGAGGTTGGTTCGTTCAGCAATGTCCTTAATCGTAGTCACACTCATCCGTCCAGGCCTCCCCATTTCCCTTTATTAAGACGGAAGATACATCCTCTTGTCAAGCCAGGATGTTGTGCAATACGCGACTTTACAGGGCAGCCTTATAGACTCAATATAATCAATTGACATTTTATTCAACTCGCGTTACGATTCATACGGAAGCTAAAACGAAATTGCAATTGCCTTAACCTTGAATCCAGAGGAGGAGCCTGTGTTGAGAAAAGGAAATCGTGCATTGCAACGTTCTGTAACCGCATTCATGTTCATTGTTTCTCTGTTGTTCATGAGCATTCTTGGTCCATTCAGCGTCGCCCCGGCTAGCGCTGCCTCGTCGATCCCTCATCTCGCGCCGAAGGGTCCGATCAGCTTGGCCGTCGGCGATACGCACGCGTTCGAGATCGTCAATCTGCCCAAGGATGCCAAGGCCGTATGGAGCAGCGACCGCAAGGCAGTAGCCACCGTCGATCAGAGCGGCACAGTGCAGGCGATCGGCCCCGGCACGGCCACCATCAGCAGCGTCTTGACCGTCGGCGCCAACCAACAAATCCTCGCCGCCAAAGTCATCGTGAAGGAGGAAGCCATGAAACCAGAACCTGTAAAAATCGAGGTGAATGAGAACGGAGTCGATGCGCAAGGCCGAATGATCGCCTACTTCGGCTCGCCGGTTATCGATGGCAGCGTAGATCCGATATGGGCGACCGCGCAACCAATCGTGCCGCAGCACATCTCGCCGAAGATCGATACCTCGGTCGAATTCCGGGCACTGTGGGATGACCAGGCGCTCTATATCCTCGCCGAGCTCAAGGATAAGGAGCTGTCCGCCCAATCCAACACGCCGCATATGCAAGATTCCGTCGAGATCTTCCTCGACGAGAACAATGACAAGACCAAGGAATACGGCCCAGACGATCTACATATCCGCATCAATTATGAGAATAAAATGACGATCGACAACGGCAACCCCGATATGTACTATACAGCTGCCAAACGTACGAAGGACGGCTATCTGGTCGAAGCGAGAATCGCCTTGAAGGCCAAGCCGGAAAACGGTACGGTGTTCGGCATCGAGCTGCAGGTGAATGATGCGAAGGGCGCCGAGCGCATCGGCGGCATCAATGTGTTCGACGGCAGCGGCACCGCCTGGCATGATCCCTCCAAGTTCGGAGAAATCGTACTGGCTGGCAAAGGCGCCCAAGATACAAGCGGCAACAATCCCTATGAGCTGTTGAACCTGGTCAAACGCGCACTGAAGCTGGATGTCAAACGGTACACCAATGCCAACATCGTCTCGGATGCGGTGACGAATGCGATGGCCGAGAATATCCTGAGCAGCAGCGCCGTCACCCAGGAGCAGATCGATCGGCAATATGCCGCGCTGCAAGCAGCGATGGGCAAGCTGGTTATGACCGAGGAGGCCGCCAACGAGAAATACTTCGCACCGCTTCCGGACGACTATCGACTGCCAAGCGATAAGCCCGGGGTCATCGAAACGCTCCACTACCAGACGCCCAACACCGAAAATGGACTCGAGGATAAAAAAATGCATGTCTATCTGCCTTACGGCTACGATGCCAAAGCGACTGACAAAAAATACAATGTGCTCTACATGATGCACGGGGGCGGCGAAAACGAGGATCTCCTCTTCGGCGGGCCAAGCCAGGAGAGAGAGCTGAAGCGCATCCTCGACCATATGATCGCAAACGGCGACATCGAGCCGATGATTGTCGTCACGCCGACCTTTAACGGCGGCAAAAAGGATGTCGCTCTTTTCCACGAGGAGTTACTGGCAAAAATCATCCCGACGGTAGAGACCAAGTACAACACGCACGCCAAATCCGGCAGTCTGGAGGACTTGAAAGCTTCCCGCGCCCACCGGGCGATCGGCGGCTTCTCGCAAGGTGCGGTTACTACGTGGTTCGCCTATATTAACGCCCTGGATTACTTCAAGTACTTCATCCCGCTCAGCGGCGACAGCTGGGTCATCGAGCTGCGCGGAGGCGGGCTGAAGCCGCAGGAAACGGCGGAGCGTCTGGCGGAGGTGGCCCGCAAGTCCGGCTACAAGCCGCAGGACTACTATATCTTCAGCGCGACGGGCGATCTGGATATCGCCTATCCTAACCTGAAGCCGCAGGTCGATGCCATGAAGCAACTGAACGATGTCTTCATCTACTCCTCCAATCCGAAGAAGGGCAACTTCTACTTCCTCGAAGCCGAGGGCGGGACGCATGCCTGGGGCTGGCAAAACCAGTATATTTACGACATCCTGCCTGACCTGTTCCACAATTAAATCTGCGTCCCGTCCAGAAGCTCAGGCCATAGCCTGGGCTTCTGTGATATAATCATAGCGAATCCAATTGGTATGCTATTGGTCCGCTATCCTTCTATTATTCGGCAACGAAAGGAAACGTGAATCGAATGACCAAGAAACAAGCCGTCAATCCGTACATGCCCTCCTGGGAATACGTCCCGGATGGCGAGCCGCATGTGTTCGGAGACCGTGTCTATGTGTATGGCTCGCATGATCGATTCAATGGACATGTCTTCTGTCTAAACGATTACGTGTGCTACTCGGCCCCTGTGGACGATCTGTCGGACTGGCGCTATGAAGGCGTTATCTATGAGAAAACCGACGATCCGCTTAATCCCGACGCGCGCATGTGCCTCTACGCGCCGGATGTCACGGTCGGCCCGGACGGGCGTTACTATCTGTACTATGTCCTCGACAAGGTGCCTGTCGTCTCGGTTGCGGTCTGCGATACGCCGGCCGGCAAGTATACCTTCTATGGCTATGTGCATTATTCAGACGGGACTCGCCTTGGCGAGCGCGAGGGCGATCAGCCGCAGTTCGATCCGGCCGTTTTGACGGAGGGCGACCGCACCTACTTGTATACCGGCTTCTGCGCAATCGGTGATCGCTCGCGCAAGGGTGCGATGGCTACGGTGCTTGATGCGGATATGCTGACGATTATCGAGGAGCCGGTTTTCATTATGCCGAGCGAGCCCTACAGCGCGGGCAGCGGCTACGAAGGCTTTGAGTTTTTCGAAGCGCCGTCGATTCGGAAGGTTGGCGATACGTACTATTTCGTCTACTCCTCGATCTCGATGCATGAGCTATGCTATGCGACGAGCAAGCATCCGACGAAGGACTTCACCTATCGGGGCGTCATCGTCAGCAACAACGATACCCACATCGACACCTACAAGCCAGCGGACAAGCCCGCCTACTACGGCGGCAACAATCACGGCGGCATGGTCGAGCTCCGTGGCCAATGGTACATCTTTTACCATCGCCATACGAACGGGACGAGCTTCTGCCGTCAGGGCTGCATCGAACCGATCGTCATCCTCGAGGATGGCAGCATCCCTCAAGTAGAGATTACGACAAGTGGTCCCAATGGCGGTCCGCTCGTCGGCGAAGGCGAATACCCTGCGCATCTGGCCTGCCACCTGTTCACAGACCACGACGAGCCGTATTCGGGTACGCATGGCGCATGGATGGATGGCCGTTTTCCGAAGATTACGCAGGATGGCCGGGACGGCGACGAGGAGCCGGGCTACATCGCGAACCTGCAGGACAATGCCCAGGCTGGCTTCAAATATTTCCAGTGCAATGGCGTGCGACGCGTCAAGATCAAGGCCAGAGGGTACGCCCGCGGCGCCTTCGAGGTGAAGACCGCCTGGGACGGCCCTTCGCTCGGCTCGATCCCTGTCCAGTTCACCAACGTCTGGACGACCTACACCGCCGACATCGCCATCCCGGACGGCGTCCATGCCCTCTACTTCCAGTACAAAGGCATCGGCAACGCCAGCCTCGCTTCGTTTACGTTGGAGACGTAGTAGGCTTTACGCGGTTCGAAAATTGTCAGCCCTTTCGATTCCCTGCGGAAGGTCGCAAGGGCAACCAAAAGCTCAGACTCCAATCTACGATTAGGTGTCTGAGCTTTTTTAGTCGTGGTATAATAAAAAGAAATGGAGTTGATGGCGCATTGACGGAATTGCTCGATCCCCGAAACGATTTTGTGTTCAAACGCATCTTTGGCAGCGAGGACAACA
>Ga0160452_100201_pt1 | contig 65541 bp, 60 predicted proteins | sample HID1971I_E6MG_FD_108230 | JGI IMG/M metagenome (GOLD analysis project Ga0160452, IMG submission 108230) | Enriched millipede-associated microbial communities from UW Madison campus, WI, USA - HID1971I_E6 MG | ecosystem: Host-associated > Arthropoda: Insects > Digestive system > Unclassified ...
AGCTGGAGCAGCATCGCAGCGCGGTCAAGCAGCGGCTGGAGCAGGAGCTGGCCAACGACAAGACGCAGAGTCATATCCTTGGCTGGACGAGGCTTGGTCTGCTGGAGATGACGCGGCAAAAGAAGCGGGAGAATGCGCTTGGCGCCTTGCTGGAGACCTGCGCTACTTGTCGCGGGCGCGGCAAGCTGTACAATGGACCCGGCTTGCGGGAACGCGCAGGCAGCCCGCGCAAGTAGCGGATCGAGCTTGCGCGAGGACGAACAGGCATGAGCAGTTGCTGCGGCGATTGTTTCGGCCTGTTTTTGTTTGGTTACCGCTTGATAATGGAATAGCCCTGTGCTATAATACTCCAGTGTGTCTAGTACCCAAGCTAGTCATGCTACAACCGCTCCGATCGGGTATGCAAGCGCGGCGGCGTATGTCGCAGCCACCTTGGAATCAGGCGAGTCTTAGACATGAGGAGGTGCACCATCCATGTACGCAATTATTGAGACAGGCGGCAAGCAATACAAAGTTCAAGAAGGCGATGTGCTCTACATCGAGAAATTGGACGCCACAGCAGGCGACAGCATCACGTTTGATCGCGTGTTGGCCGTATCCAATGGCGAAGGCCTTGTAACAGGCGCTCCGCTGGTAGCCGGCGCAAGCGTCTCGGCAACCGTCGAGAAGCACGGCAAAGGCCAAAAGGTCATCGTGTATAAATACAAGCCGAAGAAAAACTACCGTCGCAAGCAAGGTCATCGTCAACCGTATTCGAAAGTAACCATCGGCAAAATCCAAGCGTAAGCGAGGAGCGGCTGATGATACAGGTTACCTTCGAGCGTCGTCAGGCTGACAAGACGATTGCGGCATTTACCATTGAAGGACATGCGCAGTATGCGCGGGCAGGCAAGGATATCGTCTGCGCCGGCGTATCTGCGATATCGGTGGGGACGGTGAACAGCATCGAAGCCTTGACCGGCGTCGTGTTGCCCGCCTCGATGAAGAACGGCTGGTTGTCCTCGGATGTGCCGGAGACCGGTTCGCCGGAGACGGACGCCCGGGTGCAGCTGCTGCTCGAATCGATGCGCGTCATGCTTGAGACGATCCAACAATCGTACGGCAGATTTGTCGTCATTCACGAACAATCGAGATAAAAGGAGGGAAACCACCATGTTGAAACTGAATCTTCAGCTCTTCGCCTCCAAAAAAGGCGTAGGCTCGACGAAGAACGGACGCGACAGCCAATCGAAACGTCTTGGCGCGAAGCGTGCGGACGGCCAGACGGTAACGGCCGGCAGCATTTTGTTCCGCCAGCGCGGAACGAAGATCCACCCAGGCAACAACGTAGGTATCGGCAAAGACGATACCTTGTTCGCCAAAGTGGAAGGCGTGGTCAAGTTTGAACGCTGGGGCCGCGATCGCAAAAAAGTGAGCGTGTACCCGGTAGATGTGGCGCCAGTCGCCGCAGCTGTCGAAAACTAATACCAGCGCACAACCCCGGCCTACGTTGTATAGGCCGGGGTTGTTTTTTTGCTTCTCCCCTGGCTTGAGCCAGTTTGTACGCGGGTTATTTTTTGATGACCGGCTCGCGTTGGACATGCTATACTGTAAAAAGTTGTGAACGCAGAAGAAACGGGGAACAGGCTGATGAATCGCTTGCGAGGATGGAAATATGGCGCGGCGGCGTCGATCGCGGTGCCGGCAGTGGCGGCATGGATGGGAGGCGGAAGCTCCGCATCCCAGCTGCTCTTGGTCGTCTGGGTCGCCGCAGCGGCGACGGTCTGGATCGCGGTCGAGCGGAAGGAGCAGGCAGAGCGGCTGGAGCAAGCCATGCTCACGGCCCGCCAGACGTCTTTGCGGATACTCAACCATCACAGGCACGACTGGATGAACGAGCTGCAAGTATTGTACGGCTATATCCGCTTGCAGAAGCCGGATAAAACGGTTCAATGCGTGGAGAGAATAAGGGACAGGATGATGATGGAAAGCCGGATCGCCAAGCTGAACGAACCGAATCTGGTGTTGTATCTGCAATCGTTCCGTACCGTCTCGAAGACGTTGCAGCTCGAGGTGCTCCTGGAGGAGGAAGTCAACTGGATGGCGCTTGGCTCCGATGCCGCGCAACTTGGCGAGCGTTTGACGGAGCTGATGGAGGCTTTTCGCGTTGCCGTCAAGCCGGGCACAGGGGATGCGCCCCAGCTCCAGCTGGAGCTGTCGCAGTACGAGGGGATCGTCGAGGTGTCGCTGGAGCTTGACGGCGAGCTGCAGGATGCTCCGGCTCTGGAGCGACGCTGCCGTGAGGTGTTGGCGGATTCGCGTTTTCGCATCGTACGGCTGACGCCGGAGATGGATTGCATCGTGCTGCAGGCAGAGCTTGCAGCGGGTTAAACGAACGGAGGATAATCATGTTTGTAGATAAAGCGAAGATATTTGTCAAGGGAGGCAATGGCGGCGACGGCATCGTCTCCTTCCGCCGCGAGCTCTATGTGCCCGAAGGGGGACCAGCAGGGGGCGATGGCGGCAAAGGCGCGGATATTATTTTTCGCGTCGACGAGGGCCTGCGCACGCTGATGGACTTCCGTTATCAGCGGCACTTCAAGGGCGAGCGGGGGCAGAAGGGCAAGATCAAGGGGATGCATGGCGCTGGCGCCGAGGATATGGTCGTGCGGATCCCGCCGGGCACCGTCATCATCGACGACGACTCGCAGGAGATCATCGCCGATATGACGCGGCATGGCCAGGAGCTGATCGTCGCCAAGGGCGGACGCGGCGGACGCGGCAATATCCGCTTCGCCACGCCGAACAACCCGGCCCCGCACATCGCGGAGAACGGCGAAGAAGGACAAGAGCGCTGGATTGTCCTGGAGCTGAAGGTGATGGCGGACGTCGGTCTGGTCGGCTTCCCTAGCGTCGGCAAGTCGACGCTGCTCTCGGTCGTATCGGCGGCCAAGCCGAAGATCGGCGCCTACCACTTCACGACGATCACGCCGAATCTCGGCGTCGTCGATGTCGGCGACGACCGCAGCTTCGTCATGGCGGATCTGCCCGGTCTGATCGAGGGGGCGCATGAGGGCGTCGGCCTCGGGCATGAGTTCCTGCGTCATGTCGAGCGGACGAGAGTCATCATCCATGTGCTCGATATGGCTGGCTCGGAGGGGCGCGATCCGTTCGAGGATTGGCAGACGATCAATGGCGAGCTGGCGCAGTACAATGCCAAGCTAGCCGAGCGCCCGCAGATTATCGCCGCCAACAAAATGGATATGCCGGACGCCGAAACGCATCTGGAGATGTTCCGCGAGCGACTGCAGGAGTTGAAGGACGACAAGGTGCATGAAATCGTGCCGATCTCCTCGCTCACCAAGCAAGGCATCCAGGAGCTGCTCTACAAGGCGGCCGACCTGCTCGACGCGATCGTCGAGGAGCCGTCTGTCGAAGCGGCGCCGGACGAGACCGAGCGCGTCGTCTTCAAGTATGAGAAAAAAGAAGACGAATCGTTTAGCGTTCATTACGATGACGGCATCTACGTCGTGGAGAGCGCGCATATCGAGAAATTCATCAAGCGCCACAATCTGAACTCTTATGATGAAGTGATGCGCTTCGCCCGCGTCATGCGCAAGATGGGCGTCGACGCCGCGCTGCGCAAGGCTGGCGCCAAGGATGGCGATCCGGTGCGGATCGGCGATTACGGCTTCGAGTTTTTTGAGGGCAGCGATTATATTTTTGAGTAAGAAGGCTTCGTTTCGGAAGCGTGAGAAAGCTTCGTTGCGAAGCTTTTCTTTTTTTGTCTGGAGGGGCGTCGAATGTTTGGTGCGGACGAAGCATGAATTAGGCGCTGCCTATTGCCAGAGGGGACAGAATTCGATATAATGTCCACTATACGAAGACGATTGTCTATTGGGGGAGGACGATTAATGACGGAACGTTATTATGTCGTTCGCGAAGATCTGTTGCCTGAAGGCATCGTCAAGACGATGCAGGTCAAGGAGATGCTCCAGCGCGGCGAAGCGGCCACCGTCCATGAAGCTGTGGAGCGGGTCGGGTTAAGCCGCAGCGCCTTTTATAAGTATAAAGACGGCATTACGCTGCTCGACCAGATGGAGCGGGAGCGGATCGTCACGGTGGCGATGGATCTCGAGCACCGCTCAGGCATCCTGTCCAGAGTGCTCTCGACGATCGCGTCGCTCGAGGGCAATGTGCTGACGATCCATCAGAGCATCCCGCTCCAGGGAATGGCTGGCGTCGTCCTCTCGGTCGATACAGCCAACATGAGTCAGCCGATATCCGGATTGCTCGAAGCGCTGCGCCGGCAAGACGGTGTCCGCAAAGTCATCCTGACCGGCCAGGGATAAATGAAGCGCGTGATCAAAAACGAATCGTGATCAAAAGCGACAATAGATACAAGTGGAGGGGAAGTAACAATGAAACCAGTAAAAGTAGGCTTGCTCGGACTCGGTACTGTCGGGACAGGCGTCGTGCGTATCGTCGAGGGACATCAAGAGGATCTGCAGAGCCAGAGCGGCTCGCCGATCGTCATCGAACGGATTCTCGTCCAGAACCGCGCCAAAGCGCGCAATGTCGCAATCGATCCCGACCGTCTGACAGAAGATCCGTATGACATCATCCATGATCCCGAGATCGACGTCATCATCGAGGTGATGGGAGGCGTGCAACAGACCAAGGAATATATCCTGGAGGCGCTAGCGCGCGGCAAGCATGTGGTCACGGCCAACAAGGACCTGATGGCGCTGCATGGACGGGAGATTTTGCGCAAGGCGGAGGAGCAGCGCTGCGACGTCTTCTACGAGGCTAGCGTGGCAGGCGGCATCCCGATCATCCGGACGCTGATCGACGGCTTCTCGTCGGACCGGATCACCAAAATCATGGGCATCGTCAACGGCACGACGAACTATATGCTGACCAAAATGGCCCAGGAGGGCGTATCCTATGATGAGGTGCTCAAGGAAGCGCAATTGCTCGGATATGCCGAGGCCGATCCGACCTCCGATGTCGAAGGGCTCGATGCGGCTCGCAAGATGACGATCCTCTCGACGCTCGGCTTCCGGGCCGATGTGGCGCTCGAGGATGTCAGCGTGAAGGGGATGACCGGCGTCAGCCGCGAGGATATCCTCTACGCGCAGCGTCTGGGCTATGTCGTCAAGCTGCTCGGGATCGCCGAGCGTCAGGACGATCAGTTCAGTATCTCCGTCCAGCCGACGATGGTGAAGAACACGCATCCGATCGCTTCGGTAAACGGCGTCTACAACGCGGTATATGTGTATGGTGAAGCTGTCGGCGAGACGATGTTCTACGGCGCCGGAGCAGGCGAGCTGCCGACGGCGACGTCGATCGTCGCCGATCTGGTCGCGGTCGCCAAAAACCTCAAGCTCGGCGTCAACGGCTTGCAGCGCACGTCTGTCTACAAGGAGAAAAAGCTCAAGACCGACGAGCAAATCTCCTCGAAATACTTTATCCTGCTGCACGTCGACGATCGGGCTGGCGTGCTGGCGCAGATCACGCAGGTGTTCGCCGATCACGAGGTCAGCCTCGAATCGGTGCTGCAGCAGCCCAACAGTGAAAATCCGCAGGCCGAGATTATCATCATCACGCATGACGCCAACAAGGCTGCCGTCAACCGCGTGCTGGAGCAGTTCGGCTCGCTCGGCGTCATCCGCAAGGTGAAGAGCGTCTACCGGGTAGAGGGCTGACGATGACAGCAAATCAGCAGCAGAGAGTCATCGTCAAAGTCCCGGCCAGTACGGCCAACCTCGGCCCCGGCTTCGACTCGCTTGGCATGGCGCTGTCGCTCTTCGCCTGGATCGAAATGAGCGTGGCGGAGCAGACGGAGATTATCCTCTATGGCGAGGGAATGGACGGCATCCCTACAGACAAAACGAATCTAGTATATAAGGTAGCCCAGCAAGTGTTCGACGAAGCCGGCGTCTCGATCCCGGAGCTGAAAATCGCGATGTATAGCGAAATCCCGCTGACGCGCGGTCTCGGCAGCAGCGCCTCGGCGATCGTCGGCGCGCTGGCGGCGGCCAACCGTCTGGCAGGAAATGCGCTGAGCCGGGAGCGGCTGTTCGAGATCGCGACCCGGCTCGAGGGTCATCCCGACAATGTAGGCGCATCGCTGTATGGCGGCATCGTCGTCGCGGCCTGGGACGGCGAGCGGGCGGACGCGGTCCGGCTGAAGCCGCATCCCGAGCTCGAGGTGCTGGTAGCAATCCCTGAGTTCCACTTGTCGACGGACAAGGCGCGTCATGCGCTCCCGGCGCAATACAGCAAGGCGGATGCGGTGTACAATGTCGGCCGCAGCTCGCTCCTCGTCGCTGCACTGGCCTCCGGACAGCTGGAGATGATCCGTCATGCGATGCAGGATCGTTTGCATCAGCCCTACCGGGCTGCCCTGATCCCGGGCATGGAGCGCATCCTCGCGGAGGCTACGGAGCATGGGGCGCTTGGCGCCGCGCTGAGCGGCGCCGGTCCGACGATGCTGGCGCTCGTCGACCGCCGGAGCAGCCGCAAGTATGAGCTGGAGCAATTCCTGCTCGATTCCTTGCGTCAGCACAATCCCGCCGAGGCGCGCTGGCTGACGCCTTGCCTGGAAGGCCCGGTCGTCACGTCGCTGGATGCGTCGCAAGCGGGTACTACGCTCATGGAGTGGCTAAAAGGAGAAATTACGGCATGATTAAGACAGCCCTGCTGCCGCAAGGCAGCGTCTCGGATGAGGCGGCGCATAATCTGTTCGGATCCGAGGAAGTTAGCTGGAGCTATTACAAATCGATCGCAGACGTCTTCCTGTCGACGGCCAGCGGCCAGACGGACTACAGCGTCATCCCGATCGAGAACACAATTGAAGGCTCGGTCAGCCTTCATATCGACTGGCTGGTGCACGAGGTGCAGCTGCCGATCCAGGCCGAGTGGGTATTCCCCTCGATCCAAAATCTGATCGGCCACAGCGATGAGTTGTTGGACGAGCGAGGCGAGCTGGATTATGCTAGAATAAAAAAGGTGATCAGCCATCCGGTGGCGATGGCGCAGTGCACCAAGCTGCTGCGCGAGCGCCTCGGCCATGCCGAAATGGAGCATATCAACAGCACCGTCGAAGCGGTGGCGACCGTCAAAGCCCATCCGGGCGAAGGCTGGTGTGCAATCGGCACAAGAGCGGGAGCGGCATTACATGGACTGGACGTGCTGCAGCCGCATGTCACTGATCACAACAACAATTTCACCCGCTTCCTGCTGATCGGCGACCGTCCGTTCACCGAGCGCAGCTCGGATGTACACAAGACGACGATTCATGTGACGCTGCCGGAGGATTATCCGGGGGCGCTGCATCAGGTGCTGTCGGCGTTTGCTTGGCGGCGCATCAATCTCTCGCGTATCGAATCGCGTCCGACGAAGCGGATGCTCGGGAGCTACTACTTCATTATCGATATTGAGATGTCCATGGACACGGTGCTGCTCCCGGCTGCGCTGGAGGAGATCCGCGCGATCGGCTGCCAGGTACGCAATATGGGCTCGTATCCGTCGTTCCGTTACGAATGCTGACGATCCGGCCTTCGGGTCGGTCCATACTCTATCAACAACCCAAACTACCGGAGGTGTCATAGCGAGATGGCTGAGCAGTGGATCTACATAAACGGTGATTATGTGACGAAAGAGGATGCGAAGGTATCGGTGTATGACCATGGATTTTTGTATGGCGACGGAATCTTCGAGGGCATCCGCATCTATGGCGGCAATATCTTCAAATGCAAAGAGCATCTGGAGCGTCTGTACGATTCGGCCAAGTCGATCATGCTCGACATCCCGCTCTCGTACGAGGAGATGGAGGAAGCGCTCGTCGAGACGATCCGCCGCAATGAGCTGCGCGATGGGTATATCCGGCTCATCGTCTCTCGCGGCCCTGGCAACCTCGGTCTTGATCCGAAGCGCTGTCCGGCGGCTTGGGTGATCATCATCGTCGAGCAGTTGGCGATCTATCCGGAGGAAGCATACAAAAACGGACTCGTGTCGGTGTCAGTAACACAGCGCCGCAACATCCCGGATGCGCTTAATCCGAAGATCAAATCGCTTAACTATCTGAACAACATCCTCGTCAAAATTCAGGCCAATCTGGCCGGCGTCGGCGAAGCGATCATGCTTAATGCGCAGGGCTATGTCGCCGAAGGCTCCAGCGACAACATCTTTATCATCAAGAAAGGCGTTGTCTATACGCCGCCTTGCTACATCGGCGCGCTCGAGGGCATTACGCGCGGCACGATTATGGAGCTGTGCGAGAAGCTCGGCTATCCGCTTAAGGAGGAGCCATTTACGCTTCATGACGTGTACGTGGCGGACGAGGTGTTTTTTACAGGCACCGCTGCGGAGGTCATCGCCGTGCGCGAGGTGGACGGCCGGGTGATCGGCTCGGGTCAGGCGGGTCCGATTACGACGCATCTGCTGCGCGCTTTCCGCGAGATCGTCGAGGTGGATGGCGTAAAGGTCTATTAATTTTCAACCAACTTTCAAAACAGGCGGGTTTTCGTGTCTTTTGGACATGAGCCCGCCTGTTTTTTTTGATTTCTAGGGGACACCCGCCCACTTCGTGCATAGGATGTATGGATTGGCGGCAAGGACGTAACGCTAGCGTCCTTCCGGCCGCATTAAGAGAACGTGACAGGAGGTACGGGCATTGAAAATCCATATTGTCAAGCAGGGCGATACCCTGTATCAGCTGGCCGGGAAATACGGTGTGACCTTGGAGGAGCTGCTCAAGCTCAATCCGGAGATCGCCAATCCGGATCAGATCCAGGTAGGAATGAAGGTTAAAATCCCGTCGAATGGCGGCAAATCGTCGGGGATGGTCGTCGCGCATCAGCATGTCGTCCAGCAGGGCGACACGCTCTGGAAGCTGTCCAAGGCATGGGGCGTCCCGCTCAGCGACATGATCAAGGCGAATCCGCAGCTCAAAAACCCCAATGTCCTGATGACAGGCGAAAAGGTCAATATCCCGCAAACCTCCGGCAAGGAAACCGACCTGCATCTGCCGGAGATGCCCATCATGCCTGACCTGCCTGCGATGCCTTCGATGGAGTCACCGCCAGGCAAAACGTCGACGGCGCCGATTGCCGCAGCGCCAGGCAAAACCTCTACCGCGCCGATCGCCTCTCCGCCAGGGAAAACGTCGACGGCACCGATGCCGATGCCGGAGCCAATGCCGCAACAGATGCAGCCTGTACAGGAGCATCACATGTATCCGATCCATCTGGAGTATCACAAATCGACCAACCTGTTCCAGCAGTTCAAGGAGCCTGCGGTCAAGGCGGGCGCCAAGGAAGAGCCCAAGAAGGTCGAGCCTGCCGCCGCCGCGCCTTGCGGAACCTATACGCCGTCTGCCGGAATGTCCTACGGCACGCAAATGCCAGTAGGAGGAGCGGGAATGTCCTACGGCACGCAAATGCCAGTAGGAGGAGCGGGAATGTCCTACGGCACGCAAATGCCAGTAGGGGGAGCGGGAATGTCCTACGGCACGCAAATGCCAGTAGGGGGAGCAGGGATGTCCTATGGTACGCAGATGCCAGTAGGCGGCGCGGAGGCGTCCTATGGCGGGCAGATGCCTGTAGCGGGGGCAGCCGGCCAATGGCCGGGGATCGGCGAGCTGTATGGAGGCTACGGCTACAGCTATGCGGCGCCTCAACAGGAGGTATCGGTGCACGGCATGGGTTATGGCGGCTACCCGGGCAGCTACGGCAATTCAGATGCCCAAGTGGAGAGTACTTCTGTCGGCGCAGAGACCTCGTCAGGTTATGGCTATCCTGCGGCTCCCGGCTGGGATAGCTCTTCTCCGCAGAGCGTCATGCCTGCTGCATGGGGGCAGCCCGTCAACCCTTGGGGAGGAGGCATGCCCTACGGCTATGGCAGTCAAGCGCCCTATGGCTATCCGGGAATGATGACGGGCGCCGAAGGCATGGGGTATGGGCAATCCATGCCGAACTACTATATGCCGCAGGCTTATGGAATGCCGCAGGTAATGGGGACATCGGATATGGGCTATGGCGCACATGGTGTAGGGGGCGTGCAGACGCCGGGCCAGAAGCCATGCAATTGCGGCTGCAAGGACCAGCGGGAGGAAGAAGAAGAGGCGCCTGAAGTAAAGCTGGCGACCAATACGACAGCGGCCAAGCGCACATCTGCAAGCAATAAAAACGCCCGAAGCAAAAAACCGGCGTCCCGCACGGCGTCCAAACGTCCGACGCGTCGGCAAGGCTCCAGTCTGCCCTGGATCAATAACTAGCCGCAAGCGTTGCCTTCCGCTCTGATCAGCGGAAGGCAACGTTCGCGCGACATGCATAGATTGCCAGCCCTTCGGTTAAGCTACGAAAAAAAGTGGAGGGCGCTGGTCATGATCGCTTTCAGACGATGGATACGAATTAGGAAACGGTGGGTGCGAGGCAAAAGACTGCTGGGCTCGTTCGGCGCGCTCCTCCTCATGGCCGGCGCGCTCCAGCTTCAACCGGCTGTAGCAGCAGCTCCGCCTGAGCGCAATCGCGAATGGGTGGAGACGCTGCAGCTCGAAGAGATGCCGCGAACGGTCAAGCATGTCCGCAGTTTCATCTGCGGCGTGGAGGAGACGTTCCTGGGCAAGCTTGATGCCGGGGAAGTGCTGCGGCTGCTCGACGAGCACCCGGAATGGCAGCCTCGGCTGACAGAGGAAGGCGAGATCGCCATGATCGAGCAGGTGGAGGATTTGTCCGAGACCTGCAAGCAGCGGGCTTACTTTAGTCTGGACAAGCTGGGACAGCTTTCGTTGTTTGAGGGACCGCCGGAGGAGGAACGGGTCATTCGCACCTTTTTTCAGTTGGATACCGACTATATGGAGAGCAGTCTGCCCCGCCCGTATTGGGAAGCCTTGACCGAAGGCATCCGCATCACCGATGTGGATGAGTACAACAGTGTATTGTCGACCTTTAGCGAATATGCGCTGCAGCCGGTGTCGGCCGAGCAGACGCCGCACTGAAGCCGCTGCAAGCCTGCCAGCCCCGAATCCTTTACGGTTCGGGGCTATTTGGCAGGGCTTCAGCATGCGCTGTTCTCATTCCTACGAACATTTGCTATAATGAAATGATAGAAAAAATAGCCTTACATACGGTCGGATGAGATGGGAGAGTGCATTTTGCGCGTACTGGGGATAGATCCGGGGATTGCGATCGCCGGATTCGGATTTGTCGATAAAGAAGGGCATAAGCTGTCGCCCGTACAATATGGCTCGATACAGACGGAGGCGCATACGCCTCAAGAAACCCGGCTGCGTCAGATCTACGAATCAACCATGGCACTGCTGGAAAAATACAAGCCGGATGCGATGGCCGTCGAGAAGCTGTTTTTTAACCGCAACGTGACGACGGCCTTCGCTGTCGGTCAAGCGCGCGGCGTCATCATGCTGGCGGCCGCCCAGCAGGGGGTGCCAATCGCCGAATATACGCCGCTTCAGGTGAAGCAGGCGGTGGTCGGCTACGGCAAAGCCGAGAAACGGCAGGTGCAAGAGATGGTCAAGATGCTGCTGAAGCTGTCGGTCATCCCGAAGCCGGACGATGTCGCCGATGCGCTGGCCATTGCGATCTGCCATGCCCACTCGGCGGTGCTGCAGCGCAAGCTAAGCGAGGTGAAACCGAGATGATCGATTACCTCAAAGGTCAGGTAGCGCATGTCGAGGCCGAGTATATCGTGCTGGATGTGCGCGATATCGGATATCGCGTATTCACGCCAAGTCCGTATGCCTTCGCTGGCAAGCAGGAGCAAGTGACGGTCTATACGCATCATCATGTGCGGGAGGATGCGATCCTGCTGTTCGGCTTCGCTACGCGCGAGGAGCAGCGGCTGTTCCGTCAGCTCCTCGACGTCTCCGGCATCGGCCCGCGCGTGGCGCTTGGCATCCTCGCCGGCGGCCGCCCCGAGGCGGTCATCGGCGCGGTGCAGCAGGAGAATATCGCCTTCCTGACCAAGCTGCCCGGCATCGGGCGCAAGACGGCGCAGCGGATGATCCTCGATCTGAAGGACAAGCTGGCGGCGCTTCCGGTCGATGGGGCTGTGGCGACTGCGATAGAGGAGGCGGGGCTCTCTGTCGCCGATGGCGGCGTTGTCTGGCGGGAGGCGAGGGAGGCGCTGGCCGCCCTTGGCTACACGGCAGCCGAGCTGGATCGGGCATGGCAAGGGTTGAAGGACGAAGCCGAAGGAGCTTCGGTGGAGCAGTTGATGAAAAAGGCGCTGCAGCATTTATTTAAAGGTTGACAGGGAGGGAGACAGGAATGGACGACAGGATAATCTCCGCCAACCTGATGATGGGGGACGAGGCCGTCGAGCTCAGCTTGCGTCCGCGTTATCTCGCGGAGTATATCGGACAGTCGAGCGCCAAGAGCAACCTCAAGGTGTACATCGAGGCGGCCAAGCTCCGCAAGGAAGCGCTCGACCATGTGCTGCTGTACGGTCCGCCGGGACTCGGCAAGACGACGCTCTCCAATATTATCGCCAATGAGATGGGCGTGCAGCTGCGCACGACGTCGGGGCCGGCCATCGAACGACCGGGCGATCTGGCAGCGATACTGACCAACCTGCAGGAGGGGGATGTGTTGTTCATCGACGAGATCCATCGGCTGCATCGGACGGTCGAGGAGGTGCTGTACCCGGCGATGGAGGACTTCGCGCTTGACATTATGATCGGCAAAGGGCCAAGCGCCCGCTCGGTCAGACTTGATCTGCCGCCGTTTACGCTGATCGGCGCGACGACGCGAGCCGGCCTGATCTCGGCGCCGCTGCGCGACCGCTTCGGCATCGTCAGCCGTCTGGAGTTCTACACGGTCGACGAGCTCGCCTTTATCGTCTCGCGGGCAGCTGACATCCTCGGCGTAGAGATGGTCGGGGAGGCTGCTCAAGAGGTCGCGATGCGCTCGCGGGGCACACCCCGGATCGCCAATCGACTGCTCAAGCGGGTCCGAGACTTCGCACAGGTGCGCGGAGACGGCGTCATCACCTACGATCTGGCTAGTATGGCGCTCGAACTGATCCAGGTCGATCCGATGGGGCTCGATACGATCGATCACAAGATGCTGCAGGCGATGATCGGCAGCTTCCGCGGCGGTCCGGTCGGACTCGATACGATCGCAGCGACGATCGGCGAGGAGAGTCAGACGATCGAGGACGTGTACGAGCCGTATCTGATGCAGATCGGTTTCCTGCAGCGGACGCCTCGGGGGCGGGTCGTCGCGCCCAAGGCGTATATCCATCTGGGGCTGCCCGTACCGCAGGACGCCGGAGGGGAGAGTTCGTCATGAGAGGAGAAGGTGCTATGATAGGACAATCTGCCGCAGCCCGCTTGGCAGGGCGCGCCAGACGAAGCTGGCTGCCGCTCTGGCTGTCTCTATGTCTGGTAGTCACGGCCATCGCCTGGCCATCGCAGGCTGCGGCCGAGGAGCGGGCGATCCGCGTCGGCCTGCTCTTCAACCTGCCTGGCAAGTATACGGCGACGACGCCGGTCGCGACGCTTAGCAGCCCCCAGGGACTGCGAGTAGGCATCCGTCAGCCGTCGGGCGACGCGGTCTACGGCACTCATGCCGGAGCCGCTCGCTTTGCGCTCCACGACTACAAGACGACCGTGCTGCAGACGACAGACTTCGCAGCTGCCCAAGCCGCCTACAAGCGGGTACGGGAGAGCAGCGCCGCGGTCTGGCTGACGTCCTCGCCCGGCGCAGGCAACGCGCGTCTGTATGAAGTAACGGAAGGAAGCTATGCTACGGCGGCGGAGGCGAGGACGGCAGCGGAGCGATGGAGCAAAGGCGGTTACCCGCAGGCGGTCGCAGCGGGGCCGTTGCAGCTCGAGTCGGCCGCTTACGACACGCTCGCCAAGGCAAGAGAGGCGCAGGCGACCTACGGGGCCAAGGGCGTGAGCACCGATATCGGCCTGCGAGTCGGCGCTTCCGGTACGATGGTCTATGTCGTCCTGGTCGGCCGGGCAGTCGATGCTGCCGCTCTCGAGTCGGTCCGCCAAGCGGCTGGCGCCGATGGGCTGGCGACAGCGACGGCCGGGAGCGGACTGGTGCTGCGCGAGGAGCACAGTCTCACGGGGACGGCAGGCAGCAGCGACAGTCTGTATCTGATCGGCGGCGCTGTCAAGGCATGGGTTACTGCGGCGGGCTCGCCCGGCATCCAGCTGACCGAGCGCTCGTCGAGGACCTATCGCAGCGGCTTCGAGCTGAGCAGCTTCAACAATCGGCTCGCCGTCATCAATGAGCTGCCGCTAGATCACTATCTGTATGCGGTCGTGCCTGCAGAGATGCCCGCATCCTGGCCGGCAGAGGCGCTCAAGGCGCAGGCTGTCGCTGCGCGCACGTATGCGCTGTTCAAAGGGACCAGCTTTGAGATCGCCGATGTCGTCGATACGGAGCTGAGCCAGGTGTACCGCGGGATGGCCGATGAAGTGGCGGCGACCAATCAGGCGGTCGATGCGACGAGCGGCATGGTAGCCAAATCCAACGGCAAGCTGATCGAGACCTTGTTCTCCTCGAGCGCTGGCGGAGCGACGGCCAATGCCGAGGAGATATGGGGCAATCAAGTGCCTTATCTTGTGACCGTCTCAAGCCCCGACGAGGCTTCCGAAGCGGGCTTGTACAGCTGGTATCGGGTCGCGTTGGCGGATGGCCGCAACGGTTACATCCGCGAGGATCTGCTGGAGCCGGTCTCCGAGACGACGGCAGCCGGGTTGCCGATGATGCGGGTGAAGGAGGAGCAGACCAATGTCCGTCCGATCCCGCTCATCCAGGATGCGATCGAGCCGGTCGCCCGGCTCAGCCGGGGGACGCTGGTGACGGTACTGGAGCAGACGGTGCAGTCCAATCCCAATTGCTGGGTGAGAGGACCGTTCACATCTGCGGATCTCCTCTCGTCCATGCAAGGCAAGCTGCTGACGCCGTTCGCGGCGACGATCCGCACGCTCGAAGCGGAGTTTGGCCCGTCCGGGCGGGCAGTGGAGCTCATCGCCAACGGCACACGGCTCGACATTCGCTATCCGGATACGTTCCGCTCGGCGCTGGGGGGTCTGCCCAGCACACGCTTCGTCATCGACGAGACGGCGCGCGTCACCTATCTCGGCGCGGGCGGAGCTACTGTCGACAAGCCGTCCGATACGTCGGCGACAGCGGTGATCGGCGCGGGGGGGCAGGCCGTGACGCTTGATTCGGCCAATTATTACATCCTCGATGGCTCTGGCGAGCTGCGGGCGGCGACCCGCGAGCCGAGCTTCCGCTTCATCGGCCGCGGCAATGGTCATGGCGTTGGATTGTCCCAGTGGGGCGCGCGAGCGCTAGCCGATCAAGGGTATGATTACCAGCGGATTTTGCAATACTACTATACTAATGTCACCATAGGTAAGGAATGACAGCTGCATGAGAGTAGAAGACTTTGACTTTGAATTGCCCGAGCGGTTGATCGCTCAGACGCCGCTCCTCGAGCGGACCGCGTCGCGGCTACTGATGCTCGATCGTCAGAGCGGCGAGACGAAACACGGGATGTTCACCGACCTCGCCGACCAGCTTCGCGCCGGCGATACGCTCGTCCTCAATAATACGCGGGTGCTGCCTGCACGCCTGATTGGCCAGAAGGCGGATACCGGCGCGAAGATTGAGCTGCTGCTGCTCAAGCAGCTGGCGGATGACCGCTGGGAGACGCTGGCCAAGCCTGCCAAGCGCGTCAAGCCGGGCACGGAGCTGTGGTTTGGCGACGACGGGCACGGGCAGCCGTTGCTGCGGGCTGTCGCAGAGGAGGCCGGAGACATGGGCGCCCGGACGGTCGTGTTCCGCTACGACGGCATATTCACCGAACTGCTGGACCGGCTGGGCGAGATGCCGTTGCCTCCCTATATCGCCTCCAGGCTGGAGGACAAGGAGCGCTATCAGACGGTATTCGCCCGTCATGAAGGCTCGGCCGCCGCGCCTACAGCCGGACTGCACTTCACTACGGACTACCTGCGGGTCCTGGAGGAGCGGGGCGTGCAGTTGGTCTATCTGACGCTCCATGTCGGTCTCGGCACATTCCGGCCGATGTCGGCAGAGACGATCGAGGACCATGTGATGCATGCCGAATATTACAGCCTGGATGAGCACAATGCCGCGCTGCTGCAAGCGGCGCGCGCGCGCGGCGGACGCATCGTCGCCGTCGGCACGACGTCTGCGCGCACGCTGGAGACGGTAGCCGCCCGCTGCGGCGACGGGCCGATTGAGTCGTGCAGCGGCTGGACGGATATTTTCATTTATCCGGGCTATCGGTTCCGTTTGGTCGATGCGCTGCTGACCAATTTTCATCTGCCCAAGTCGACGCTGGTCATGCTGGTCAGCGCGCTGGCAGGCCGCGAGGCGGTACTGTCTGCTTATCGGGAGGCGGTCGAGCGAGAGTACCGCTTCTTCAGCTTTGGCGATGCGATGTTCATATCCTAGACATGAAAGAGTGACAACGTGGCTATCAAATACGAGTTTATTAAACAATGCAAACAATCCGGCGCCCGTCTGGGCCGCATCCATACGCCGCATGGCGTCATGGAGACGCCGGCGTTCATGCCGGTCGGCACCCAGGCGACAGTCAAGACGATGAGCCCGGAAGAGCTGAAGGCGATGGACGCCCATATCATCTTGTCCAACACGTACCATCTGTTCCTCCGTCCCGGTCATGATCTGATCAAGCGAGCGGGCGGCTTGCACAAATTTATGAACTGGGATCGGCCGATCCTCACTGACAGCGGCGGCTTTCAGGTATTCAGCTTGAGCGAAATGCGCAAAATTACCGAGGAGGGCGTGCAGTTCCGCTCCCATCTGAACGGCGATAAGCTCTTCCTTTCGCCGGAGAAGGCGATGGAGATCCAGAATGCGCTTGGGTCGGATATTATGATGGCATTTGACGAATGTCCGCCGGCCGGAGCCGATCATGCCTATGTGAAGCAATCGCTGGAGCGGACGACGCGGTGGGCCGAGCGTTGTCTTGCTTCGCACGCCCGTCCTTCCGACCAGGCGCTGTTCGCCATCGTGCAAGGCGGCATGTTTGCCGATTTGCGCAAGCAGAGCGCCGATGAGTTGACTTCCATGGATTTCCCGGGGTATGCTATTGGAGGACTTAGTGTGGGCGAGCCCAAGCCGGTCATGTATGCGATGCTTGAAGAGACCGTGCCGCTGCTGCCTGCCGACAAGCCAAGATACCTGATGGGCGTCGGCTCGCCGGACGCGCTGCTCGAGGGCGCGATACGCGGCGTCGATATGTTCGACTGCGTTCTGCCGACCCGGATCGCTCGCAACGGCACGACGATGACGAGCGAAGGACGAGTCGTGGTGCGCAACGCCAAGTATGCGGAGGATTTCGGTCCGCTGGATCCGGCATGCGATTGCTACACCTGCAGGAATTATTCGCGAGCCTACATACGGCATCTGATCAAAGCCGACGAGAGCTTCGGCATTCGTCTGACGACCTATCATAACTTGCATTTCCTGCTCCAGCTCATGCGGGACGTACGTCAAGCGATTGCAGATGACTGCTTGCTTGATTTTCGGGATGCGTTTTTCTCGAAGTACGGTCTTGATCATAATGAGAAAGGCTTTTGAAAGGGGGGATATCGATGTTCATAGCTGCAGAACCTACTGGAGGCGGCAATCTGCTCATCTCGATTGCGCCGTTTATTCTGATGTTTGCCGTCTTTTACTTCCTGTTGATTCGGCCCCAGCAGAAAAAACAAAAAGAACGCGGCATGATGCTTACACAGCTGCGAAAGGGAGACAAGGTCACTACGATTGGCGGTTTGCATGGCACAATTCAGGAAATTACGGATGATATCGTCGTGCTTCGCGTCAATGATGCGACGAAACTCACATTCAACCGAAGCTCCATCGATAAAGTGATTCAGCCGAGCACCACATTGACGGAGTAGGCATTTGAAGCTGTACGGATGGCGCCTGCCCGTCTGTGCAGCTTTTTGTTTCGCTGGTGACGTTTTCACCAAGTGTTTATTGAAAAATGAAACGTCCGGGCAACTTATACGTATGAAGGATGAACGAGTTTTGTGAAACGTAAAAGAAAACTTCTCGCCATTGCGCAGAATCAATGACGAAGACGGTGCACGAGATTGTCATTTGGGGGTGTTGCTGCTTGTCTATGCTTCATGGTGTTATTTTTCTTCCTTTTGCTGCGGCAGCTATCGTGCCGCTATTCTACAAGCTGTTCAGAAAAGTTCATACCGGCTGGTTTGTGCTGCCGGTGCCTTTGTTGGCTTTTCTGTATTTCATTGCCGAGCTGCCATCGATCAGCAAAGGCGAGGTCGTCCAGTCAACCGTATCGTGGATTCCATCGCTAGGCGTGGACATTACCGCTTACCTTGACGGACTTGGCTTGCTGTTTGCCTTGTTGATTACCGGGGTCGGAGCGTTGGTCGTACTCTACTCGATTTATTACCTTTCCAAAGAAAAAGAAGCGATCCACCGCTTCTATATGTATCTTCTTTTGTTTATGGGAGCGATGCTTGGGGTTGTGCTCTCCGATAATTTGATCGTGCTCTACGGTTTTTGGGAGCTTACGAGCTTATCCTCATTTCTCCTTATCGCCTTTTGGTACAATCGGGATCATTCCCGCTACGGGGCATTGAAGTCAATGCTCATTACGGTTTTTGGCGGTTTCGCCATGCTGACCGGATTTATCTTGCTGTATACGATGACGGGAACTTTTAGCCTCCGGGAGATTATCGATCAAGCCGGCCTGCTTTCCTCGCATGAGCTGTTTGCGCCTGCGATGATTTTGGTGCTGCTTGGCGCGTTTACTAAGTCGGCCCAGTTCCCGTTTCATATCTGGCTGCCAGACGCGATGGAAGCGCCGACGCCGGTCAGCGCCTACTTGCATTCCGCTACGATGGTCAAGGCCGGACTGTATATCGTCGCCCGTTTTGGCGTCGTCTTCGGCGGCGATGCGCTATGGTTCTGGATCGTCTCGCTTACAGGACTGGTTACGATGCTTTGGGGCTCTTATACCGCCGTACGGCATACGGACCTGAAGGCCATACTTGCTTATTCGACGATTAGTCAGTTGGGGCTTATTATGAGCTTGCTGGGACTCGGTTCGGCTTCGTTCTACACGGGGGGAGCAGACACTGCGATCTACACAGCAGCGATTATGACAGCCGTCTTTCATCTGATCAATCATGCAACATTCAAGGGTGCATTGTTCATGGTCGTCGGTATCGTGGACCACGAGACTGGCACACGGGACATTCGCAAGCTTGGCGGCTTGATGGCCTTCATGCCCGTAACGTTTACCTTTGCTTTGATCGGCACGCTTTCGATGGCGGGACTGCCGCCGTTTAATGGCTTTTTGAGCAAGGAGATGTTCTTCACGGCGCTGCTCAAAGTGTCGACGATGGACTTTTTCAACGTGCAATCCTGGGCGCTGTTGTTCCCTGTCGTTGCGTGGATCGCCAGCGTGTTTACATTTGTCTATTGCTTGATTATCCTGTTCCGGACCTTCACCGGCCCATTCCCCAAGGAAGAGCTGGGAGAGCCGCCGCATGAGGCTTCGCTTGGCCTGTTGATCCCGCCGGGCATCCTGGCGGCGCTGGTCATCGTCTTCGGTCTGTTCCCTAATCTGCTGACGTATACGCTGATCGAGCCGGCGATGCAGGCGATCCTGCCGACGCTCGATATCGTAGAGGCGAAGAAGATCAGCATGTGGCACGGGTTCAACACGGAGCTGATGATGACCATCGGCGTCATAGCGCTCGGTGTGGCGCTGTTCATGACGAAGCGCTACTGGATGCGGATTTACGGATATTTGCCGGGCAATCTTTCCTTCTCCAAGCTGTATGATTTCTTGTTGAAGGGCTCGCAGCGCTTCTCCAAGACGATTACGGATACGTATATGACGGGCTCGCTTCGCCACTACATGATTTATATTTTTGCGTTTCTGGTGCTCGTCGGTGGTTACTTTCTGCTGCGTATCAATCCGTTCGAGCGTCATGGAGACATCGTGTTCGCTGACATTACAGTGTACGAAGCGATTTTGACCGGCGTGCTCATTCTTGCGGCGGTTGCTGTGCCGTTCGCCAAATCGCGGATGGCGGCGATCGTCCTGGTCGGCGCGGTTGGCTACATGGTGACGTTGTTTTTTATCGTCTTCCGTGCCCCCGACCTGGCGTTGACGCAGATGATCGTCGAGACGGTATCTGTTGCGTTATTCCTGCTCTGCTTCTATCATTTGCCGAAGCTGCAGCGCGAGCGCTCATCAAGTCGGATGCGCACCTTCAAAATTATTTTGTCCGGCTCGGTCGGCATGCTGGTAACGATGATCGCGTTGGCGGTTTCCAATCACCAGCTATTTGATTCGATCTCCGATTATTTTGTCGAGGAGAGCTACCGCTCCGCAGGCGGAAAAAACATCGTCAATGTCATATTGGTCGACTTCCGGGGCTTTGACACCTTTCTCGAGATCATGGTGCTCGCTGCGGCCTCGCTAGCGATCTACAGCCTAATCAAGGTGCGTCATCGCACCGAGCAGGGAGAACAGGAGGAGGGCCGTTCATGATGAATTCCAGAGATGTAGTGCTGCAGACGACCTCTCAGGTCACGGTTTTCATAATTATGACCTTCTCCGGCTTCTTGTTTTTGGCGGGCCACAACAATCCGGGCGGCGGCTTCATCGGCGGCTTGATGTCTGCTGCGGCTTTGGTGCTGCTCGCATTGGCTTATGATCTGAAAACGATGAGGCAGGCGCTTCCTGTCAATTTTCATTACGTCACGGCAACAGGCTTGCTGATTGCGATATTTTCCGGCATGGGGTCGTTTGTGTTTGGAGCGCCATTCCTGTCGCAAGCTTACGATTATTTCACGCTGCCGCTGCTAGGCGAGGTTGAGCTGGCAACGGCGATGATATTTGATCTGGGCGTCTACCTGGCGGTCGTAGGCGTGACGATGACGATCATCTTGTCCATCGGGGAGGATCGATAACGATGGAAATACTCATGTCTGTTACGACCGGGATTCTGTTTATGATTGGCACGTATATGGTGCTCTCTCGCGATCTGCTGAGGATCATCTTGGGAACGTCAATGCTGACGCACGGCGTGCATTTGCTGCTGCTGACGATGTCGCGGCTCAAGACGGGAGTCGCGCCGATCTGGAGCGAGGATATCGGAGCGTATGTCGATCCGCTGCCACAAGCTTTGATTCTAACCTCAATAGTCATTAACTTTGGCGTAACCGCATTTTTCTTCGTACTGGCGTACCGTGCCTACAAAGAACTTCGCACGGACGACATGGAGCAGTTAAGGGGACGAGACGATGAGTAACCTGACGATTTTGCCATTATTGATTCCGCTGACGACGGGAGCACTGCTCATCTTCTTCCGCCATCAACGCGTATGGCTGCGGGCGATCAGTCTCCTCAGCGCGCTGCTGAATATCGGCGTCTCGCTGTACCTGGCTTCACAAGTGTATGAGCGTGGCGTGTTGACCTTGAATATGGGGGGCTGGGCGCCGCCGTACGGAATCGTATTCGTAGCCGATATGTTCGCCTCGATCCTGGTGGTCACGACCGCCGTCATCGGCGCCTTGTGTTTGATTTATGCATTTGTCACCGTAGAGGAAGACAAGGAACGTCATTACTTTTATGTGTTTTATCAATTTCTGCTCGTCGGCGTCATTGGCTCGTTTCTGACGGGCGATATTTTCAACCTGTTTGTCTGTTTCGAGGTTATGCTTATTTCCTCTTACGCCTTGATCGTGCTAGGTGGCAAGAAGAGGCAGCTGCGGGAATCGATCAAGTATCTGCTGATCAATATTATTTCCTCGGCGATGTTCGTCACCTCGGTTGCCTATTTGTATGGCGTGACCGGGACGCTTAATCTCGCCCATCTGTCCTTGCGAGTAGCCGAGGCTGGGCAAGGTGGCATGATGACGCTGATCGCCATCTTGTTCCTGTTTGTATTCGGAATGAAAGCAGGATTGTTGTTGTTTTTCTGGCTGCCAGGGTCCTATACGGTACCATCGCCAGTCGTCACCGCGATATTTGGAGCTTTACTGACCAAGGTTGGCATCTATGCGATGATTCGTATCTTCACTCTGGTGTTCTATCACGATCCTGGCGTAACGCATACATTCATCGGGGTGTTGGCGGCATTGACGATGATTTTGGGCGTCATCGGCGCGCTGGCCTATCGCGACGTCAACCGGGTGCTCGTCTACAATATTGTCGCCGGCGTCGGCTTCATCGTCTTCGGATTGGCGATTGCCAATCAGGCTTCCCTCGAAGGGACCATCTATTACCTGATGCATGACATGGTCGCCAAGGCGCTGCTCTTCCTGCTCGGCGGGCTGATCGTCATGGCAGCTGGCACCGATAAGCTGACGCGGATGGGCGGAATGATCAAGACTTACCCGATCATCGGTTGGCTGTTCCTGCTGACGACGATGTCGTTGGTCGGAGTACCACCGCTCAGCGGCTTTATCGGCAAGCTGCTCATCGTCAAGGGTGGGCTCGAGGCGGGGTGGTACTGGACCACAGCGATCAGTCTGATCATGAGCTTGCTCGTCCTGTTGTCGCTGATCCGCGTGTTCATGATGGCTTTCTGGAGCGAAGGCAGTCTGAACAAGCTTCAACCAGAGAAGCCATTCAAGCTGAATGCGGGCCATGTGGCGCCGATCGTCGGACTGAGCCTGCTGGTCGTGCTGATCGGCGTAGGCGCACAGTGGCTGCATCCCTATGTGTCGACGGCGGCAGAGCTGCTGATGAAGCCCGAGCTGTATATCGATGCCGTGCTAAAGGAGTAGATGACGATGGCCTTTCAATTTATTATCAATATGATCATCGCTTTTATATGGATGTTCCTTCACAATGAGTGGACATTTTCCTTTTTTGTTGTCGGCTTCTTGGTCGGCATCGGCTTCGTCTATGTCTTCCGACGGTTTTTTGGAGGTCGCTTCTATCTGTATCGCGTCTGGAAATGCATCAAGCTGATCCTGCTGTTGCTGCGGGAGCTGGTGCTCTCGAGCATCTCGGTCATCCTCGATATCATTCAGCCGCAGCTTAAGATTCGTCCCGGGATCTTCGCTTACAAGACGAAGCTGAGCAGCGACTGGGAGCTGACCGTGTTGGCCTGCTTGCTCACACTGACGCCAGGCACGCTGGTACTGGAAGTATCCAAAGAGCGCCAGACCTTGTACCTGCATGCGATTGACATGGCGGAGGAAGAAAAATACATTAAACAGATTCGAGATGTATTTGAGAAAGCAATACTGGAGGTGAGCCGATAATGCTCGATACGGTATTGTATATCGCTATCGTCATCCTCTCGCTGGCCACGTTGACCTGTCTGTTCCGAGTAATCAAGGGCCCCTCGATGCCCGACCGGATCGTCGCCCTCGATACGATCGGCATTAACTTGATCGGAATGGTGACAGTGCTGTCGGTTATGTTTCGGACGACGGCTTATCTGGAACTGATTTTGTTAATCGGCATACTTGCTTTCCTGAGCACGGTAGCCTTTTCGAAATTTATCCAAAGGGGGGTGGTGATCAACCATGGAGAAGACAGCCCAGATGATCGCTGAGCCTGTCATTGCAGTCCTGATATTGATCGGCGCCATCATTAGCGCGCTCAGCGCCTTTGGACTGATTCGCCTTCCCGATGTGTACTTGCGCTCGCACGCAGCTACCAAGAGCGCAACCTTGGGCGTGCTGTGCGTCCTATTGGGGGGATTTCTGTATTTCATGTTTTTCGAAGGCCTGATCAGCGCCAAGCTCCTGCTCGGTATTGTTTTCGTGTTCATCACGGCCCCTGTTGCCGGTCATCTGATCGAGAGGGCAGCCTATATGTCGGGAGTGCCGATGTGGCAGAAGAGCATCCGCGACGATCTGAAGCTGGCGATTGCCGAGGAGCGGAAGTCGAAGCCTCAGGCCGAAAAATCGCAAGCTTAAACTTCGTCAGCAACTAAAAAATCGCTTTCGGCATCTGTGACCGAAAGCGATTTTCATTTGAAAGCTAGAAATGAGAGCGGTTATTGGCTGCGCGCATGAATGCCGACCATACCGCCGACGGCGCCTGCGGCCAAAGCAAGGGCGAGCAGGGTCAGACTTTGCAAGCCGACCGAAGCGTTCAGCGCCAAAAAACCGGCGATCAGAATCAGCCCCCCATAAAATAACCCGAGCATGCTGCCGTGATACCAGCCCTTCTGACCGGAGCGACGCCCCGCTACAAATCCGCCTGCAAGCGCGCATAGGCCATGTACCACGATCGAAAGCTGGGGAAGCGATTGCTCCTTCATACTGCTGAAGTGCAGCAGCAGGGAGAGCAGGAGGACGCTGACTGCCAGCCATACAGCGGCCGTCATCAAGCCGGCCAAGAGCGGGGAACGGATTTTGACTTTGGGCACATGCTTGATTGGATTCATCATAAGCTTGACTTCCTTTCCAAGTGGAGTGGATGCAACAGAAACCGCCGCCGGACGGAGGCGGACAATCATCGTAATACAGCATATGGTCAAGCCGGCGGAATTAGTACGGGTAGACGGCGATTCGGACGCTTTAGTATACTAGGCTCGGAGTAAGCAGACACGCCCTAGCGGGGTTTTGCTTGGGCCTGCTTGTCATCAGGAGGGATACAAGATGGTATATACAACAACGGATCAACTGCTTGGCGGAGGGTGGCATTGGATTGTCGCAGCGATCTTGTTTGGTCTTATTTATTTGTCGGGCATCACGGAGAAGCCTGGACGGGCGGTCGTATCGGCCGCTGCTGTAGGCGCGCTTTTATTGCTGGGCATCCTCTCGATCCGCGAAGCATTCATCGACGCGATCATCTGGGAGACGCTGCTGCTCGTGGCCGGTGTACTGCTGCTCACAGGGCTGCTCGGCAGGTTCGGCGTCTTCATGCATATGGCTGTCCGTGCGTTGTCGCTGGCGCAAGGCAGATCAGGGCGCCTGCTTGCGCTGCTGATGCTGTTGAGCGCTCTATTGTCTGCGCTGCTGGATCAATTGGGGACCGTGCTGCTGCTTATGCCTTTGGCCATTACGGCGGCCCAGCTGCTGCGCATATCCGCCTTTCCTTATATGGTTGGCATCCTCATCAGCAGTCATATCGGCGGAGCGGCGACGTTGGTCGGCAGCCCGGCCAATATGCTGATCGGCGCTTCCACAAGGCTGTCCTTTTGGGAGTTTGTGCGTCATCTTGGACCGCCGCTACTGCTGGCATTGGGCGTCAGCATGGTTTCGCTGCTGCTGGTCTACCGGGTACGACTGCGGGTATCGCCCGCTGTCAGCGCCAAGCTGATCAAGCAAACGGCCGCTGCAGCGGAGCAGACGACGGCTCGCGGCAGCTGGATCGGCTGGAGCGTGCTGCTCGTTGTCATCATCGGGCTGCTGCTGCAAGGATGGCTGGACATACCGGCCTATGCCGTTGTCTGGAGTGGCGCAATTGTGTTAGCCGTCGCCGGAGGCGTCGGCACGATAAAGAGCGCAGCGGCTGCCCTGGACTGGAAGCTGTTGACTTATATTGCAGGTCTGCTCGTTGTCGTAAGCGCGCTTGAGAAGACCGGGATCACCCATTATTTAGCAGGTCTGGCGCTGCAGATGACCGAAGGCCATGCCGTCGCAGCTACGCAGCTGGTGCTGTGGACATCGGGGCTTGTATCAGCTTCGGCCGATCAGCTGCCTATGGTAGCGGGAGCGATCCCGATTATTGAGGAGATGGGCATGTTTTTGAACAGCGTCAACGCTCCGGCGTGGGACGGGGGATGGTGGGCGCTGGCGCTGGGCGCAGGATTGGGCGGGGCGGCGACGTTGTTTGGGTCATCCGCGAGCATTGTCGCCGCAGGGATGGTCGCCAAGGAAGGCGAGCCCGTTTCCTTTTTGCGCTACAGCTTGATTGGCGTCCCGTTGGCATTGATTGCCCTTGCGATTAGCGCAGCGTATCTTTATTTCTTTTATACGTGACGCGGCACTGCCATATTTCGACGCTGCTTGTTTTGCATGGCGACACAGGTTGGCGGCTACACTACCCCTTACGTATGATTATCCGCGTACTCCTTGCACGTGGGTAATCTTTCGAAGGGGTGATTGTGATGTCCGAGCTTGGCATGATTTTATTACGTACCGTGCTGATTTATTTTGTTGTCTTTTTGGTCATGCGATTTATGGGCAAGCGGGAGATTGGCAAGCTGTCGATTTTTGACCTGGTCATCTCGGTTATGGTGGCGGAGATTGCGGTCATCGTCATCGAGGATACGAAGGTGCCGATGCTCCACGGCATTGTGCCGATGCTGGCGTTGATGCTGATCCAGGTCGGACTCGCATTTGTCGCGCTCAAAAACCGCAAAATCCGCATGCTCTTTGATGGCAAGCCAAGCGTCATCATCGCCAAGGGCAAGCTGAACCGCAAGGTGATGGCCAAGCAGCGCTACAATCTGGACGACTTGCTGCTGCAGCTGCGCGAAAATCAAATTTCGGCGGTATCGGATGTTGAATTTGCCATCCTTGAGACAAGCGGCAAGCTGTCTGTCTTCGAGAAGGAACAAAATGAGCAGCAAGGGCAAAGCCAACAAAGCCAGCAAAAAGGGAAAGATCAGCAAAGTCAGCAGACAAAGCAAAAAGGGAAGCAAAACAAGCAGGAGGAAATCACCTTCCCGTCCAAGTTTCGCTATGAGATCCTGCCAATCCCGCTTATTATGGATGGTCAGATTCAGGAAGAGAACCTGGCGAAGCTGGAGAAAAGCCACTTCTGGTTAAAGCATCAGCTGCGCCAGCAAGGCGTCGGCGATGTCAAGGACGTCTTCCTCTGCACGGTCGATCATAAGGGACGGCTGTTCGTCGATAAAGGCCGCCGCAAACGTTAAAGCTTCACCCAGCGTCCTACAACGGGCAGGCGGGACAGATCGCTCTTGTCGATGATGCCGAGCAGCAGCATGAGCAGCAGGTAGACGATAAGTCCGATACTCGCGGCCGCTAGCAGCTTCAACCATTCGCCGACTAGCCAAGGGACCGCATATGCGTACTTGATGACGGCTGCGGTGATCAATGCGGCGGCGCCTACTTTGATGCCATCCAGCAACTGCATATGGGAGCCGACCAGACGCAGCACGCTGCTCCAGTGCAGCAGGGTGACGATGACGATCTGCACGCCCATCGCGATCATCGCGCCATAGATGCCAAGCTCCGGCCGCGAGGCGAGCAGCGTAATCAGCGTGAGCTTGACGGCGGCGCCGATCAGCGTGTTGCGCAGCGCGGTGCCGGGTTTGTCTAACGCCTGCAAGGCGGCCTGCAGCGGCGCCTGGAGATAGATGAACAAGGCGAACGGTGCGATCATCTGCAGCATCGGCGTAATCTCGGCATGGTCGTACAGGACGCTGCAGATCGGCCCGGCGAGCATGGCCATGATGACGACGCAGGGAGCGCCGCTGACGAGCGCCAGCCGCATCGTCTGGCCCATGCGCTTGCGGATCGTGGCGTGGTCGCCGCGGGCCGCCGCTTCGGAGAGCGAGGGCACCAGGGAGGCCGAGAGCGAGTAGGTGAGCGCCGTCGGCAGCAGGACGATCGGCAGGATCATGCCTTGCAGCGCGCCGTATTGCGCCGTCGCCGCTCCGGTGGCGACGCCGGCAACGGCGAGCGCGCGCACTGTAAGGATCGACTCGAACAAGTAGGAGAGCGAGCCGGACATTTTGCTCAGCGTCACCGGCACAGACCAGCTTACGAGCCGCTTCAACAGCGGCTCTTGAGCATGGTAATCGCCGGTGAGCCGGCGTTTTTTTTCGCGTGCGAGCTGGTAGAGCAGCACGAGCAGGCCGCAGCATTCGCCGATGACCGCGCCGATCATCGCTCCCGCCGCGGCCCACTCCAACCCGTGCGGCAGCAGCAGCTGAGCGAAGAAGAGGACGAAGACGATGCGGAACAACGTCTCGACCACTTGCGACAGCGCGCTGGGGATCATATTTTGCTTGCCTTGAAAATACCCTCGGCACACAGAGGATATGGCGGCAATGAGCAGCATCGGCGTCATGAATAAAAAGGGATAATAGACTCGCTCGTCGGTCAGCACCTTGGTAGCGATCCACGGAGCCAGGGCAATCGTAATCGCGGTAAAGACAATCGCCAGCACCAGCGTCAGTCCGATGGCGGTACGGAAAATGTGGCGCATCTTTCGCTCGTCGCCCTGGGATTGCGCTTCCGCGACCCACTTGGCGACGGCGAGCGGGATGCCTCCCGTAATGACGGTTAGCATGACGATCAGGAACGGATAACCGAGCTGGTACAAGCCGACGCCCTCCGCGCCGATGATGCGCGGCAGCGCGATGCGGGGGATAAAGCCGAGGATGCGGTTGATGATGCCGGCTGCGAGCAGTATCATAGCGCCCTTAATGAAGGTTTGCTTGGTCATAGGATCTCCCTCGACTTTCCTGGCGGGTTGGATGGGCACAGCAAGGCTTTCATGACAAGACAGGCCCCTATGATCAGCTTATGCGCGGCATGTCCGATTCAATGCGCATAGATTTCCAAGCAGGAATCGAGGCGGTGCGTGTCGAATTATACGTTCCCAAAGGGATGGTGATGCTCATGGACGAACGCGAGCTAAATGAAGCGATCGAGACGCTATGTCGCAGCAAGGCGGAGGAGTTTCATTTACTCGGCTACGAGCATGTAACGGCGAAGGAGATCTGGCAATGCGTCAGCGACCGCTACAAAACGGGGGAGGACCCGCCGCTGTATCGGATTGTCAACGATATTTTGTCGCTCAAGGTGACGGGTTTTATGAACTACCTGACGCTCAGCGCTTTTAAGGGGACCGCCTTTTAGAGGCGGTTTTTTTTTGACGGCGATTTAGGGCATCGTTATAATAGGACTGATAAGCCATGCGAAGCGCAAGCGGGACACATACAGAAGGGGTGGTCGAGATGGCGGCAAAACCGCGACATGCGGAAGCCGAGGCTTCCGCTACTTTGGGGCTGGCCGGCAATGCCGGACTGGCGCTGCTCAAGGGAGCGACGGGGATAGCGGCGGGCAGCGCGGCGCTGCTCGCCGACGCGGTGCGGTCTGCGGCAGAAGCGGCAGCATGCTTCGCCGCTGTCATCGGTCTGCGCAAAGCTCAGTCGACGCAGCCTTACGAGAAGCGCTCCGCCCATCGGGGGCGCAACCGGATCGAGACGGTCTCGGGGGTTATCATTTCGGTCTTGCTGCTGTTGCTTGGTCTCGAGATCGCGATCCAGACGCTGCGCGCCGTGCTGCTAGGCGTCGATGCGGCCCCGCACTGGTCGGCGCTTGTCGTCATCGTCATTGCGATGCTCGTGCAGTTGTTGGCAGTGCCCAGCAAGAGCCGCAAGACGGATATGCTCGCTTCGGCCGTAGCTCTGCTCGGGGTCGCCGGCGCCTACTGCGGCGAGCTCTTCGCCGCGCCAGCGTTGTACTACCTGGATCCCGCCGCGGCCTTCATTATCGCTATCCTCGTCCTGCTAAGCGGATACCGTCTCATCACGGGACTGGTGCTTCAGGGACACAAGCTGTCGCTGCAGGAGGAGGACGCTACAGAGCTGCTGCAGCTCGTCCAGCGCATCGAGGGCGTCATCACGGTCGAGGATCTCAAGGCGTGGGAGCAAGGGCATTATGTGGCCGTCGAGCTGCGGATCAACGTCAATCCGCGGATTAGCGTACTGGAGGGTCAAGAGATCGCCAAGCGCGTGCGCGAAATTTTGCTCAAGCGTTTCATTCATATCAGCGAGGTGTATATTTCCGTCGATCCTTACGACCCGGGGTATCCGTACAAGTCCAATCATGATCCCAATCAGGAACCGATGCCTACCTTGCTGCAATAACTCATACTGGAATAATCCATATTGCCTGCATTCGTAGCAAAAGAAGAGGTGATGGCAACACGTGATTCAAGCAAAAACAAGATGGGTCCTGCCGACAGAGCGAGAAGATGAGCTGGCGCGCAAGCTGGCAGAGCAGCTGGAGCTGCCGTCGCTGGTGGCGGGCCTGCTGGTGAAGCGGGGCATCTCCAATATCGAGAGCGCCCGTACCTTCCTATACGGCGATGCGGGCGACCTGCATGATCCTTATCGGATGGCTGGCATGCGGGAAGCTGTGCGGCTCATCCGCGAAGCAGGCGAGGGCGGAGCCAAGCTGAGGATCTATGGCGATTACGACGCCGACGGCGTCAGCAGCACCTCCTTGATGATCCGGCTGTTCTCGGCGCTTGGCTACGACTATGACTATTACATACCGGATCGCAAGCAAGAGGGCTACGGGCTCAACCGGCAGGCGATCGACAAGGCGGCCGCTGCGGGAGTGAAGCTGCTCGTAACCGTCGATACCGGGATTAGCGCTGTAGGGGAGATCGCCTATGCCCGATCGCTCGGGATGACCGTAGTCGTGACGGACCATCATGAGCCGCCGGAGCAGCTGCCCGAGGCGGATGCGACGATCAATCCGAAGCTGCCGGACTGCGCCTATCCCTTCGACGGACTGGCCGGCGTCGGCGTCGCCTTCAAGCTGGCCTCCGCGCTGCTGGAGCGCCCGCCGCTCGAGTGGGCGGAGCTAGCAGCGCTCGGCACCGTCGCTGACCTGATGCCGCTCCAGGACGAGAACCGGATCCTCGTGCGCGAGGGCCTGCGACGTATGGCGCAGGGCGCCGGCACGGGCTTTAGGGCGTTGGCCGAGGTGAGCGGCATTGATCTGCGTCATGTGACCTCGACACAGATCGCCTTCGGCATGGCGCCGCGGATCAACGCCAGCGGCAGGCTTGCCCATGCCGACGTCGCCGTGCGCCTGCTGACGACGGGCGATGCCGACGAAGCGCTGGCGGCCGCCTACCAGTTGGACGGGCTCAACAAGGAGCGCCAGCAGCTCGTCGAGCGGATGGTCGAGGAGGCGGAGGCGATGTGGAGCGAGCGTTGTCGCGCGCGCGAGGCTGCGGGCTTGCCGGAGCCGTCCGTCATTGTGCTCGCCGCCGAGGGCTGGAACGTCGGCGTCATCGGCATCGTCGCGTCCAAGCTGCTCGACCGGTATTATCGCCCGACGGTCATCCTCGGCATCGATGCCAACACCGGGATGTGCAAGGGCTCGGCACGCTCGATCGAAGGCTACGATCTGCATGCTGCGCTGACTGCATGCGCCGAGCTGCTGGACCATTATGGCGGCCATCAGGCTGCCGCCGGGATGAGCATGCATCGAGACCGGCTGCCTGCGTTTGAGGCGGCGTTATGCGAGCTGGCGGATCGCTGGCTGACGGCTGAGGACTGGATACGGCGCACCGTCGTCGATGCGCGATGCTCCCTGGCTGAGGCCAATCTGGAGACGATCGGCAAGCTGGCGCTGCTCGAGCCGTTCGGTCAGGGCAACCCTTCGCCCAAGCTGCTGCTGCCCGATGTGGAGATTAGCGAACGGCGCACGATGGGCAAGGAGGGCAAGCATCTGAAGCTTGGCTTGCGCAGCGGTCGCGCCACGCTGGAGGCGGTTTGCTTTGGCCAGGGGGCGCTGGCCGAGCAACTGACCGACGAGGCGCTCGCCGATGTGATCGGCGAGCTGGCTGTAAATGAATGGAACGGCAGCCGCCGCCCGCAGCTCATGCTTAGCGATATGCGGGTCAAGCATGTCCAACTGCTCGACCGGAGAGGAGCAGGCGAGGGCGCGGAGCATCAACTGCGCGATCGATTCGCGGGCAAGCGGGTCGCAACTGCGGTCGTCGGCGTTGCCGGCGAGGGGATGGCAGAGGTGGCGGCCGCCCTGGCCGGCGCGGCTTCGGCGGAGCGGTTGCTCGCGTATGACGAGTCTGTGGAGCCGGTCGATGCCCAGGTGCTGGTGCTCGCTCAGGCGCCTCCTTCGGCTCAGCGGCTGCAGCAACTCTTGCAAGCTTGTCCGGCGCTGGAATGGGTCGTTGCGCTCTATGATCGCAAGGGCCCGCAAGCGCCCGCTCCATTCCCCGAGCGCACGCAGTTCGTCGAGCTCTATCAACGACTGCGACGGATGGACGAGCGCGAGCGGGAGAGCGCGGACTTGCCGTATCGGCTGGCGCGACTTACGGGACGCGAGGCGGTTACCTGCCGGATGATGGTCGACGTCTTCCTGGAGCTGGAGTTTCTGTACGAAGAGGAAGGGCGGATCCATGTGCACGCCGCCCCCGGCAAGCGCGAGCTGACGAGCTCGCGCGTCTACCAGGAAGCGCAGCGGCAGGCGGAGGAGGATCTGATCCTCATCGCGCAGACCTCGCAGCTGGCTGCCTGGATCGCCGAGCGATGCGGCGGAGCAACACCCCAACGAAATAGAGGATAGGAGCTAATTACAGATGAATTTCAAAGACTATATTCGCGTCATCCCCGACTACCCGCAGCCGGGCATTCGGTTCAAGGACATCACGACATTGCTGAAGGATGCCAAAGCGTACAAGGCGGCGATCGAAAGTATGAAGGCGCAGGTCCAGCATCTGCCGGTCGATCTGATCGCTGGACCAGAAGCGCGCGGCTTTGTCATCGGAGCTCCGCTGGCGCTCGAGCTTGGCGTTGGCTTCGTGCCGATTCGCAAGAGCGGCAAGCTCCCCGGAGAGACAGTCGAGGAGAGCTACGATCTGGAGTACGGCAACGACAAGCTGGCGCTCCACAAGGACGCGATCCAGCCTGGCCAGCGTGTCCTGATCGCCGACGATCTGCTGGCGACGGGCGGCACGATCGGCACGACGATCCGGCTGATCGAGCAGCTCGGCGGCGTGGTCGTAGGGGCGGCCTTCCTGATCGAGCTCAGCTATCTTCCCGGCCGTGACAAGCTGGGCGAGACGCCGGTGTTCTCCCTGGTCACCTACTGATCAAGACTCTCGCGCCTGCTGCGCCAGCGCCTTCCGCGCTGGCGCAATGCGGGCGTTTTTTGCAGGAATGCCAAAGGCACGGTTGACGATTGCATAGCGGAACAGGCATAATATTAGGAAAATCGGAAAACTACCTCTTTACACCTTTTCATGGGGGACTCTTTTTCGGGAAGGGACGTTTCATGGGCATAGAGCAGTTACTCGAAAAGGCATCGGCCTATCTTAAAGAGCATGATTTGCAAAGCATCCGGGAAGCCTACGATTTTGCTGAACAAGCCCATCACGGCCAAGTGCGGAAATCCGGGGAACCCTATATTCTTCATCCAGTGGCGGTCGCCGACATCATCGTCAATATGCGCATGGACGTCATCTCGATCATCGCTGCCTTGCTGCACGACGTGGTGGAGGATACGACGGTGGCGCTTGACGAGGTGCGCTCCCGCTTCGGCGAGACGTGCGCGATGCTCGTCGACGGGCTGACGAAGCTGGAGAAGATCCGCTTCCGCTCGAAGGAAGAGCAGCAAAACGAAAACTATCGCAAAATGTTCGTCGCGATGGCGCAGGACATCCGCGTCATCCTGATCAAGCTGGCGGATCGGCTGCACAATATGCGCACGCTGAAGTTCCAGTCGGAGGAGTCGCAGCGTCGGATCGCCTACGAGACGCTTGAGATCTTCTGTCCGATCGCGCATCGGCTCGGCATGTCGGCGATCAAGTGGGAGATGGAAGATATCGCGCTGCGTTATCTCAATCCCCAGCAATACTACCGGATCGCCAACCTGATGAAGAAGAAGCGGACCGAGCGGGAGAACTATATCGCCGAGGTCGTGCATGATATTACCGAGAAGCTGGAGGAGATGGGCATCAGCGGCGATATCTCCGGCCGGCCCAAGCATATTTACAGCATCTACAAAAAGATGACCGACAAAAACAAGCAGTTCAATGAGATTTACGACCTGCTGGCGATTCGGATCATCGTTGACAATATTAAGGATTGCTACGCGACGCTGGGCATCATTCATACGTTGTGGCGGCCGATGCCCGGCCGCTTCAAGGATTATATCGCCATGCCCAAGGCCAATATGTACCAGTCGCTGCATACGACGGTCATCGGGCCGAACGGCGAGCCGACAGAGGTGCAGATCCGCACCTGGGAGATGCATCGCACGAGCGAATATGGCATCGCCGCCCACTGGGCTTACAAGGAGGGAAGCTCGACGCCGGAGGCGAGTCTGGGCGACAAGGTTTCGTGGTTCCGCGAAATTTTGGAGCTGCAGCATGAGACGAGCGACGCCGCCGAATTTATGGAGTCGTTGAAGATGGACTTCTTCTCCGACCTTGTCTTCGTCTTCTCCCCGAAGGGAGAAGTATTCGAGCTGCCTGCCGGGTCGGTCCCGCTGGACTTTGCCTACCGCGTCCATACCGAGGTCGGCAACCGGACGATCGGCGCCAAGGTCAATGGCCGAATCGTGCCGCTTGATTACAAGCTGAAGACCGGCGACATCGTCGAGATCCTCACCTCCAAGCACTCGTACGGACCAAGCCAGGATTGGGTGAAGATCGCCCAGTCGTCGCATGCCCGCAGCAAGATCAAGCAATGGTTCAAGAAGGAGCGCCGCGAGGAGAATGTTGCCAAGGGGCGGGAGCTGCTCGAGCGCGAGCTGAAGCGGCTTGGCCTGGAGCCGTCCGACTGGATGTCGGACAACAAGCTGCAGGACGTGGCGGAGAAGTTCACCTTCAACGAATACGAGGATATGCTGTCGGCGATCGGCTTCGGCGGGATCACCGCCGCTCAGATCTGTACGCGACTGACCGAGAAGCTGCGCAAGGAGAACGAGGAAGCCAATCAAATCGAGCTGACCGCCGAAGTGAAGGAAGTGAAAGCCGGGGGTTCGAGCGAGAAGAAGCGGCCGACCCACGGCGTGCGCGTCAAAGGCGTCGACAATGTGCTCGTCCGGTTCGCACGCTGCTGCAATCCGGTACCGGGCGATGCGATTATCGGGTATATCACGCGCGGACGCGGCGTATCCGTGCATCGGCTGGACTGTCCCAATGTCCATGCGAGCGAGGAGCAGGGGGACGAGGCGGCGCGTGTCATCGAGGTCGAGTGGGAGGATGCGGTGGAGGCCAACTACAGCGTCGACATCGAGATCACCGGCCACGATCGTCGGGGGCTGCTCAATGAAGTGCTGCAGTCGGTGTCCGAGAGCAAGACCAACATCGCCGCCGTCTCCGGACGGTCGGACAAAAACAAGCTGGCGCTCATCCATATGACGATCCTGATCCGCAATATCGAGCATCTGCATGCGGTCGTAGAGAAGATCAAACGCGTCAAGGACGTCTATTCGGTCCAGCGCATCATGCAATAGAGAACGGAGGGCGACAGGTGCGTGTCGTGTTACAGCGCTGCAAGAGCGCTGCCGTCCGCGCGGACGGCAATCTGACGGGAGAGATCGGACAAGGGCTGATGCTGCTCGTCGGCATTACGCACGAGGATACGGAAGCGGATATCGCCTGGATGGCGGCGAAGCTGGCCGGACTGCGCTGCTTTGACGATGCGGAGGGCAAGATGAATCTGTCGATCCTGGAGGCGGGCGGCGATGTGTTGTCGATCTCGCAGTTTACGCTCTACGGCGATTGCCGCAAGGGTCGCCGTCCCAACTATATGGCCGCCGCCCGCCCGGAGCAGGCGGAGCGGCTCTATGAGGCGTTTAACGAGGCGTTGCGCGGACATGGACTGCGCGTGGAGACCGGCGTCTTCGGAGCGATGATGGACGTCAGCCTCGTCAATTGGGGCCCGGTAACGCTGCTGCTCGACAGCCAGGAGCGCTAACCGCTCTGACATTTGCCGCGATGGCGAGTAAGGGGGACCCTGTTTGCACACACTATCGTTAGTGGTGTACTGGCAAAGGGGGACGAGCCATGAGGCAAAGCGAGCAATGGAGCACATGGGCGGAGGCTGCGCGGCAGCTGCAGCCGCAGAGTCGGCGCGAGGCGCTGCTATGGGCCCGTCTGGAGGACAAGGACGGCTGGAAGCATGGCGTAACGGAAGGACGGGCGGCAGCGACGCCGCGTATCAAGTAGGCTGCGGCGAAGCGCTTTCTTACTTGTAATCTTTTTGTAATGATTTTAACATCTTTTCATAACACGTCGGGGTTATAATTTACTCGACCCCCTTTTTTATAATACATTTTGGACCTGCCGCTTTGGCAGGTCTTTTTCTTTCCATCTTGACTTTAAAGTCGGCAGGCTGTACAATCTGATAATATTATTGTATATGTGATTCAATGACAGGAACAGTACTTCATGACCGCCGTACCCAGAGAGGGATGCGCTTGCTGCAAGCATCCTTATGGCCCATGGACGAACGACCTCCTGGAGAACAAGCGGTGAACCTGGACAGTCCGACTTCGGATCAGGCCAGTACAGTAGCCGGTTGCGTGTAGCGGGCGTTAACCGTTTGAGCGGATGGGATCCAAGATCGACCCATTCGGAATGTGGGTGGTACCACGGGAGTCGACAACAACTCTCGTCCCTGGCATAGCGATGCCCGGGGCGGGAGTTTTTTTGCATTCCGGGCAGCAAGATTGGGAGCAGACAAGGACAAAGGAGGAATACCGATGGGATTTCAAAAGCCGCCGGGCACGCAGGATATCCTGCCAGTGCAATCGGCCAAGTGGCAGCGCGTCGAAGCGATAGCCAGAGAGCTGTGCCGCCGCTTTGGCTTTGGCGAGATTCGCACGCCCGTCTTTGAGACGACGGAGCTGTATCAGCGGGGAGTCGGCGAGACGACCGACATCGTCGAGAAGGAGATGTACACCTTTATCGACCGGGGCGAGCGCAGCGTCACTTTGCGTCCGGAGGGGACAGCGGGCGTCGTCCGGGCTTATGTGGAGAATAAGCTGTACGGCGAGCCTGATGTCAGCAAGCTTTATTACATGGGCCCGATGTTCCGCTATGAGCGGGCGCAGGCGGGACGTTACCGACAGTTCCACCAATTCGGCGTCGAGGCGCTCGGCTCGACCGATCCGTCGCTAGACGCCGAGGTGATCGCACTCGGCTACACCTTCTATACCGAGGTTGGACTGAGCGGCGTCCGCGTCGAGCTGAACTCGGTTGGCACGCCGGAGATTCGCGCCGCGTTCCGCGAGGAGCTGCTGGCGTTCCTGCGTCCGAAGCGGGAGCTGCTGTGCCAGGACTGTCAGGCGCGGATGGAACGCAACCCGCTGCGCGTGCTCGATTGCAAAAAGGATCAGCATCACTTCGAGGGAGCGCCGTCGATCCTGGACAGTCTGGATGAGGCGTGCACCGCGCACTTCGAGCAGGTGAAGGGGCATCTCGATGCGATGAACATCCCGTATGTCGTCAATCCGCGCATGGTGCGGGGACTGGATTATTACACGCATACGGCGTTCGAATACAAGGCGGAGGGCATCGGCGCGATCGATACGATCGGCGGCGGCGGCCGCTACAACGGCCTGGTCGCCGATGTCGGCGGACCCGATCAGCCGGGCGTCGGCCTCGGACTCGGGCTGGAGCGCACGCTGCTGCTCCTCGAGAAGCAAGGCGCGACGCCGCCCGAGCCGCAGATCGACATCTATCTGGTCGCGCTGGGCGAGGCGGCGGAGCGCGAGGTGACGCGGCTGCTGCATGAGCTGCGGCTGCGCGGACTGGCCGGCGAGCGCGACTATCTCGGCCGCAAGATGAAGGCGCAGATGAAGTCGGCCGATAGACTGCGGGCACGCTATACGGCGATCCTGGGCGACGACGAGCTGGCCAAGGGCGAGATTGCGCTCAAGCATATGGCGAGCGGCGAGCAGCAGACCGTAAGGCTGACCGAGCTGGCAGATCGCCTTACCACACCATACATCGAAAGGAATGAGTAACATGTTGCAAAAAACACATCCATGCGGCCGACTCTCAAAATCCGATATCGGCCAGACCGTCGTCCTGAACGGCTGGGTCCAACGTAGACGAGATCTGGGGGGCGTGCTCTTCATCGATCTGCGCGACCGCACCGGCATCGTCCAGATCGTCTTTAACCCGGCCTTCTCCGGCGATGCGCTGGAGATCGCAGATCGGGCGCGCAACGAATACGTGCTGGCCGTTCGCGGCGAGGTCGTAGAGCGCGACTCCGAGACCGTCAACCCGAACCTGGCGACCGGTGAGATCGAAGTGCGCATCACTGAGATCGAGATCGTCAACGCCGCCAAAACGCCGCCGTTCGCTATCGAAGACGGCGTCGAGGTCGACGAGTCGATCCGGCTCAAGTATCGCTATCTCGACCTGCGTCGTCCGGAGATGCAGCAGACGCTGCGCCTGCGCTCCAAGGCGGCGAAGATCTTCCGCGACTTCCTCGACAACGAGGAGTTCATCGAGGTCGAGACGCCGATCCTGACCAAGAGCACGCCGGAGGGCGCGCGCGATTACCTCGTGCCAAGCCGCGTGCATCACGGCGAATTTTTCGCACTGCCGCAATCGCCGCAGATTTTCAAGCAGCTGCTGATGGTCGGGGGACTGGAGCGCTACTACCAGATCGCCCGCTGTTTCCGCGACGAGGACCTGCGCGCCGACCGCCAGCCGGAGTTCACCCAGGTGGACATCGAGACGTCGTTCCTGTCGCAGGACCAATTGCTCGGCATGATGGAGCAGCTGATGGCGCGACTGCTGCGCGAGACGGTGGGTGTCGAGCTTGAGCTGCCGTTCCAGCGCATCACCTACACTGACGCGATGAACAAGTACGGCTCCGACAAGCCGGACCTGCGCTTCGGTCTGGAGATCGAGGACATTACCGATCTGGTGGCGGGCAGCGAAGTGAAGGTGTTCGCGAACGTAGCGGCAGGCGGCGGCGTCGTCAAGGCGCTCAACGCCAAAGGCTGCGCCTCCTGGAGCCGCAAGGAGCTCGATGACCTGCAGCCGTTCGCCAAGCGCTACGGCGGCCAGGGCATGGCATGGGTGACGGTCAAGGAAGGCGAGTGGCGCGGTCCGATCGTCAAGTTCTTCAAGCCGGAGGAGATCGCAGCGCTGACCGAGCGTCTGCAAGTCGAGGAGGGCGACCTCATCCTGTTCTCCGCCGACAAGAAGAAGGTCGTCGCCGACGTGCTCGGCAATCTGCGTCTGAAGATCGGCCGCGAGCTCGGACTGATCGACGAGTCGAAGTTCAAGTTCGCCTGGGTCGTCGACTTCCCGCTGCTCGGCTGGGATGAGGATGCGAAGCGCTACGTGGCCGAGCATCATCCGTTCACCCGTCCGAAGGAAGAGGATGTGGCGCTGTTCGAGACGAACCCTGGCGAGATCAGAGCGCAGGCGTATGACCTGGTGCTGAACGGCTACGAGGTTGGCGGCGGCTCGATGCGGATCTACAAGCGCGACGTGCAGGAGCAAATGTTCCAGGCGCTTGGCTTCAGCCCGGAGGAAGCGCACGAGAAGTTCGGCTTCCTGCTCGACGCCTTCGAATACGGCACACCGCCGCATGGCGGTATCGCCTTTGGCTTCGACCGTCTCGTCATGCTGCTGTCCGGCCGCACGAACCTGCGCGAGACGATCGCCTTCCCGAAGACGGCGAGCGCGACCGACCTGCTGTGCGACGCGCCTTCCGAGGTCGAGCTGTCCCAGCTCGAGCAGCTGCATATCCGCACGCTGCCTAAGCCGGCGCCGAAGACGCCGGTCGCAGCAGGCGCAACCCAGCCAGCCGCAGAGTAAGCTGACGCGAAGCGGGTCCGCACCGAGCGGACCCACCATCCTTCCAAGAAAGGCGGCATTGCGATGCTACATCAATTTTCGCGTACGGAGCTTGCGATTGGACCGGAAGGTCTAGCGATTATGAAGGGCAGCACCGTCGCCGTGCTCGGCATCGGCGGCGTCGGCTCGATCGCGGCCGAGGCGCTGGCGCGCACCGGCGTCGGCCGGATCATCCTGATCGACAAGGATGTCGTCGACATTACGAACATCAACCGGCAGATCCATGCGCTGACGACAACCGTCGGCCAGCCCAAGGCGGATTTGATGCGCGACCGGATCAAGCTGATCAACCCCGAATGCGAGGCGATCTCGCTGCGGATGTTTTATACCGAGGAGACGTATGAGCAGCTGTTCGAGCACAAGCCGGACTACATCCTCGACGCATCGGATACGATCATGTACAAGATTCATCTGATCAAGGAATGTCTGAAGCGGGACATCCCGATGATCTCCAGCATGGGCGCGGCGAACAAGATGGACCCGTCGAAGTTCCAGGTTGGCGACATCTCCAAGACGACGATGGATCCGATTGCCAGAGTGATCCGGCAAAAGCTGCGCAAGGACGGCATCCGCAAAGGCGTCAAGGTGGTATTCTCCACCGAGCAGCCGACGAAGCCGCGCGAGGATGTGACGCAGCGGATCGTCCCGGACAATGCGCCAGAGATTCGCAAGGCGCAGCAGCCGCCGGCGAGCAACGCATTTGTGCCGCCGGTAGCGGGACTGATCATGGTCGGCGAAGCGGTGCGCGACTTGCTCGCACGCGGCGGCGTTCACGTATAAGCGAGGCAAGCGACGAGGAGGGGCATCCGGCGATGCCCCTCTTTTGCGCACCGTCCGGGGGAAGGATGGCGAACGTGCATTCGGCTGTGTTATGATTATCCTTATTAATCGATAGAAAGGCGGATCAAGATGGATCTTTTCTCCTTCCGGGAAGACTCGGACAAGCCTGCGGGCCGTACGAGCCGGCTCTTGGCCGATCGGATGCGTCCGCAGACGCTGGATGAATATATCGGTCAGGAGCATGTCATCGGCGAGGGCAAACTGCTGCGTCGGGCGATCGAGAGCGATCAGGTATCGTCGATCCTGCTCTATGGCCCGCCCGGCTGCGGCAAGACGACGCTCGCCCATATTATCTCGGAGCGGACGGAGGGCCTGTTCGTGAAGCTGAACGCTGTCGACGCGACGGTCAAGGATGTGCGTGAGACGATCGAGCAGGCCAAGCTGAACAAATCGATGTACGAGCGCAAGACGATCCTCTTCCTCGACGAGGTGCATCGCTTCAATACGGCGCGTCAGGATGCGCTCCTGCCAGCCGTCGAGCAGGGCATCATCATCTTCATCGGTGCGACGACGGAAAATCCGTTCCACCATGTGAACGGCGCCTTGCTCTCGCGATCGACGCTGTTCCAGCTAGAGCCGCTCACCGGCGAGCACTCGCTGCTGGCGATGCGGCGAGCGCTCGCCGATCGCGAGCGCGGACTCGGCTTCATGAAGCTCGAGGCCGAGGAGGAGGCGCTGCGTCATATCGCAGCCCAAGCGAGCGGCGATATCCGGCGCGCGCTTAATGCGCTCGAGCTGGCTGCCGTGACGACGCCCTCGGAGCCGGACGGCACGGTCCGGATCACCGTGCAAGTCGCCGAGGAATCGATCCGCCAGCGGACGGTCAAGGCGGACGAGTCGACGCAATACGATGTGCTGTCGGCGTTCCACAAGAGCATCCGCGGCTCCAGCGATGCCGCGCTCTTCTGGTTCCTCTATGCCGTCGAGAAGCTGGGCATGGACCCGATGACCTTCCTACGCCGGCTCATCGTCGCTTGCAGCGAGGACATCGGCCTCGCCAATCCGCAGGCGATGGTGCAAGCGGTGACGGCGATGGATGCGTATCACAAGATCGGCTGGCCCGAGGCGCGGCTCAATATTACGCAGGCGATCCTGTTCGCCGTCGAGAGTCCGAAGTCCAACGCTGTATACACCGCGATCGACAAGACGATGCGGGCGATGGAGGCGGTCGGCCGGGTAGAGGTGCCGATGCATCTGCGCGATACCCACTACAAGGGATCGGCCGAACTTGGGCATGGCGGCTATCGGTACCCGCATGATTATCCGGGACATTATGTGCAGCAGCAGTATTTGCCGGATCAGCTGGGCGACAAGCTGTTGTATGACGCGACGGAGCAAGGGATGGAGGAGAAGATCCGGCTCAACCGCCAGCGCAGATACGGCGCTCGTCCCGGCAGCTGAGGCTTAAGCCTGCGAACGGCAGCAAGCAGAGCAAAATATGCAGCATAAGCAAGCAAATGATGTATAAAGTCCATCCCATGCCGAATAAACATCGATTAGCAGTCGAAACGGACATTTGACGGCGGGACGCAGGATCGACTAAGCTATAGGATAAGTTTCGACTTTATTTGACCATCTAAAGGAGGTGCGCCTGTCATGGTCCTGCCCGGCTGCCGGGAGGGGATGACAGGGAATCGTTGGAGGACCCATTACCGATAGTGCCGTTATTAATGAACTTGATGCTCATTATGTTTCTTGTCTTTATGAACGGTTTTTTCGTTGCTGCCGAGTTTGCCATGGTGAAGGTCAGGGGCACAAGGATCGATACGCTGGTTGCGGAAGGGAACCGGAGAGCGAAGTTCGCGTCTCACCTGACCGCCAATCTCGATGCGTATTTGTCGGCTTGCCAGCTGGGCATCACATTGGCTTCGCTGGGCCTGGGTTATGTCGGCGAGCCCGCCATTGCCAAGATTATCGAGCCGTACCTCAAGGGCTGGTTCGGATTAGGCGATGTGCTCGTCCATACGATTGCATTTCTGATTGCTTTCTCGATCATTACCTTTCTCCATATCGTGCTTGGCGAGCTCGCCCCCAAGACGCTGGCGATCCGCAAGTCGGAGAATGTCACGCTGCTCACGGCAGCGCCGCTTATGCTGTTCCACAAGCTGATGTATCCGTTCATCTGGTTCCTCAACGGCACCGCCAACTGGCTGCTCAAGCGGGTGGGCGTCGAGCCGGCTTCGGAGCATGACTCTGCGCATACCGAGGAAGAGATCCGCATCCTGATGAAGGAGAGTCATAAGAGCGGACTGATCGACAATACCGAGCTGACGCTGATGGATAATATTTTTGACTTCGCCGAGACCAGCGCTCGCGAGATTATGATCCCGCGCACCGAGATGTCCTGTCTGTACGCCAACCGCTCGTATGCGGAGAACCGGGCGATCGCGCTGCAGGAGATGCATACTCGCTTCCCGGTCTGCGACAATGACAAGGATAATATTATCGGCTTCGTCCATATCAAGGATATCCTGAAGACCGAGGCTCCCGGCTTGAGCGACATCAAGCAGATCATGCGGCCGATTACGACCGTGCCGGAGTCGATGCAGATCAGCAACCTGCTGAAGCTGATGCAGAAGAAGCGCACCCAGATCGCCATCCTGATTGATGAGTATGGCGGTACCTCGGGGCTGGTCACGCTCGAGGACATTATGGAGGAGATCGTCGGGGAGATTCAGGACGAATTTGACGAGGAGCGTCCCGACATCGAGAAGAAGACCGAGGACTGCTACTCCATCAACGGACTGATGCTGATCGAGGAAGTAAATAGCTTCTTCGGCCTTGACATCGACAGCGAGGATTACGATACGATCGGCGGCTGGATTTACTCCCAGATCGAGATTCCGCCCAAAAAGCAGCAAAAGGTCGCCTACGGGTCCTTCGACTTCGTCATCGAGGAGACCGATCATCTGCGCATCGCGCGGATTGGCGTACGCAAGCGGTTCGAGGAAAAGGATGAAGATCTGTGGCTGCAGGCTGGCTCCGGCTAAGCTTGAGGTTGCTCCTATACAGGTGACCGCCCCGCAGAGGGCAATCCCGGCACCAACGCCAAAACGGCTGCCCCGCCCGGCTTCGCAAGAAGCAAGGGGACAGCCGTTTTTCATTGCAATCTGGCGCTCAGACGACCGCAGGCGCAATCTTGCGGACGAGATCAATCGTGCCGCCGCCCAGACACGTCTCGCCATCGTAGAAGACGACTGCCTGTCCTGGCGTGATCGCCTTTTGCTGCTGGTCGAAGACGATCTCGGCCGTGCCGCTGACCGCATCCCAGGCGACCGTTACGCCTTGGTCAGGCTGTCGGTAGCGGAACTTGGCCGTGCAGCGGAATGTCTCGCCCGCCGGCGGCTCGCCGATCCAGGTGACGCCCGTCGCCGTCAGACCTTCCGAGTACAGGCTGGCATGAGACTCTCCCTGCACGACATAGAGGCGATTGCGCGCCAGATCCTTGTCGGCGACGAACCAAGGCTCGCCAGTGCCGGAGCCGCCGATGCCGAGCCCCTGACGTTGACCAAGCGTATAGTACATCAGTCCGTCATGGCGTCCCTTGACCTCGCCGGTGGCGATATCGACCATCTCGCCCGGCTGCGCAGGCAAGTATTGGCTGAGGAAGGTTTTGAAGTTGCGTTCGCCGATAAAGCAGACGCCGGTGCTGTCTTTTTTGGTCGCTGTAGCGAGTCCGGCTTCGGCTGCGATCTGGCGCACCTGCGCTTTGGGCAAGTGACCAATCGGGAACATCGCCTTGGCGAGTTGCTGCTGACCAAGCGCGTGCAGGAAATACGTCTGGTCCTTGTTATTATCTACGCCGCGCAGCAGTCGGGTCATACCATCCTGACGCTCCACGCGGGCATAGTGCCCCGTAGCGAGGTAGTCGGCGCCAAGCTCGAGCGCCTTGGCGAGGAAGTCGCCGAACTTGATCTCCCGGTTGCACATGACATCGGGATTGGGCGTACGGCCGCGTTTGTATTCGTCCAGGAAATACGTGAATACCTTGTCGAAGTAAGCCTGTTCAAAGTTGACCGTATAATGAGGGATGCCGATCTGTTCGCAGACGCGGGCTACATCCTCCGCATCGTCCTCGGCGGTGCAGTGACCGAACTCGTCGGTGTCATCCCAGTTTTTCATAAATATGCCGACCACATCATAGCCTTGCTGCTTGAGCAGCAGGGCGGCTACGGACGAGTCGACGCCGCCGGACATGCCGACGACAACGCGCGTAGACGCACGGGTTGTACTCATGTACATTCACCACCTGGATTAGCTTGACCTTCATTCTGTCTATTGTATCACGGCAAGCGAACTTTTTCACGGCTCGGGCAAGCTTTTTCACCCACAACGTGATTGGATATGTTAACATAGAACCAATATGGGAATACAATGAATTGTATAATCTATGCAGGCCCGGCTATTCGCCTGCAATCATCCTAAAAAATGACGGTGCGAGGAACCGGGAAAGAAGGATTGCCATGAAAATTTCAACTAAAGGCCGTTACGGCTTAACCATTATGATGGAATTGGCGATGAAGTTTGGGGAGGGCCCGATCTCGCTCAAAAGCATCGCCGAACGAAACCAGCTCTCGGAGCATTATTTGGAGCAATTGATCGCGCCGCTCCGCAATGCCGGACTCGTAAAAAGCGTCCGTGGCGCGTACGGCGGCTACATCCTGTCCAAGGAGCCGGAACAGATCACCTCTGGCGACATCATCCGCATTCTGGAGGGGCCGATCTCGCCGGTCGACTTTACCGAGGAGGACGACCCGGCGAAGCGCCACCTGTGGCTGCGTATCCGCGACAGCATCGCCGAAGTGCTCGACTCGACGACGCTGGCCGACATGATCTCTTACCGCGATGAAAATGAAATCGACAGCTATATGTTCTACATCTAAGGAGAAGCCATGAATCGAATCTATCTGGACCACGCGGCGACGACGCCGCTCGCGCCCGAGGTGCTGGAGGAGATGACCGCCATCTGGCTCGGTCCGGGAGGGAATCCGTCTAGCGTCCACAGCTTCGGCCGCACGGCCAAGCAGCGGCTCGGTCGAGCGCGCGACCGGATGGCGCAGCTGCTCGGCTGCGCGCCCGCCGAGCTGGTCTACACCTCCGGCGGCACCGAGAGCGACAACATGGGGATAGCGGGCGTAGCCTGGGCGCAGCGCCGCAAGGGCAAAGATCATATCGTGACGACGGCGATCGAGCATCATGCGGTGCTGCATACGATCGAACGGCTGGAGGAGCAGGGCTTCCGTGTGACGAGGCTGGAGCCGGACCGCAGCGGCGTAGTCGCAGCTGAGCAGGTTGCCACGGCGATGGACGAGCAGACTGCGCTTGTGAGCGTCATGTATGTCAACAACGAGACCGGCACCATCCAGCCGATCGAAGCGATCGGAGAGGCCGCGCGCATGCGAGGCATCCCGTTCCACACCGATGCCGTGCAGGCGCTTGGCCGGCTGCCGCTGCGTCTGCATGAGCTGCCGGTCGACCTTGCCAGCTTCTCGGCGCACAAGATCAACGGTCCGCAAGGGGTAGGGGCTCTCTATGTAGCCAAGGGCACGGCGCTCGTACCGCAGCTGCTCGGCGGGCCGCAGGAGCGCAACCGCCGGGCAGGCACAGAGAACGTCGCCGGGATCTGCGGCTTCGCCCGCGCGCTGGAGCTCGCGGAGAGCGGTCGCGAGACGAAGCGCCAGATGGTGCGGGAGCTGCGGGACCGCTTCCTGGAGCTGCTGACGGAGGAACTGGGCGCTGCGGGCTGTGTCGTCAACGGCGGATCGCCCGAGCTCGTGCCCGATATCGTCAATCTCAGCTTCCCTGGCCTTTCGGCGGAGTCGATGCTGATGAATCTTGACATCGAGGGCGTCGCAGCCTCCGGCGGCTCGGCTTGCAGCTCTGGCGCGCTGAGCCGTTCGCATGTGCTGCTGGCGATGGGGCTTGGCGAGCATGCGGCCAGCGCTGTACGATTCAGCTTCGGAATGGGCAATACTATAGAAGAGATCGCGCATGCGGCGCAAAAAATTGCAACCGTCGCGCGACGTCTTCGTATTATGGTCTAGGAGGCTCTGCCCGTGCTCAAGCTTCAGCATTTGATCGGTCTTCCCCTGATTGCCGGTACGACCGGCACAACGGTCGGCAAAGTCAAAGACATCTGGTTCGACGAGGCATGGCGGCTGCGCGGCATTATTGCCGATTTTCGCGGCTGGCTGGGCAAGCGCGTTTACGCCGTGGACTGGGACGATGTGCAGACTTGCGGCAGGGACGCGCTCATATTGGCTGGCGACGACGCTGTAAGACGGCTGTCGGCCGGCGAAGTGATCCGCTGTTTCAGCTGGGGAGAGAGCAAGCTGAGGGATCGGCCTGTCTTGACGACAGACGGCGAGCAATTAGGGCGCATATCGGATGTTTATTTTGATCCGATTAAGGGTACACCTATAATAGGCTACGAATTAACGGATGGTTTTATTTCAGATGTAATGGAAGGGCGCCATTGGCTCAGGGTTGCGCAGTTCGCTGAAGAGATCATGTTAGGCGAGGAAGCGGTTCTGGTGCCGGAGAGCGCTAGACATGAACTGCATAATATGACCACCTCCGAATCGGATCGATAGGGAGACCAGTTGTATGAAATGTCCCAATTGCAATTCCAAGGATATCGGCAAGATCGGCAGCCACCAGTTTTATTGCTGGGGATGCTTTATCGAGCTGACGGTCAACGGCGACAAGATGTCCGTTTACCAGGTGGAGGAAGACGGTACGCTCAGCTCGCTTGACGATCTCTTCTTCGAAGAGGAACTGCCGCAACTGCATATGTAACATTGGATGCGAATATGTGACCATTGGAGTGTAGAATGGATTAAGAACGGCCTATGGGCCGTTCTTTTGTGTTTCTACCCAGATCCCCGCGTTGTGGGGTTATTTTGTGTTGTGTTTTCATAAAGGCACTAAGGATGATATTTCGACAAATTACATATACTGTAAGGACATGCTGTGGAGCTCATCTGAGAGGGGACGAAGGGGACGTGGAGAAATGGATGCGCAGCAAATCGGCGGCCATACTCGTGATTGTCATACTCGGTCTGGTGGCGGTGCTCCTGCTGCTGCAGCTCAAGCCAGTCTTGATCGCGGTCTACAGCTTCGTCAAAGCGGTCTTCGGACCGTTTGTGCTGGCGATGATCATCTCGTATGTGCTGAATCCGATCGTCGGCGCGCTATCCGATCGCCGCGTGCCCCGCGGCGTAGCCGTGATGCTGATCTATGCCGTCTTCCTCGCAGCAATCGCCGTCCTGCTCATGCACATGGTGCCGCTATTGATCCGCCAACTGGACGAGCTGAACAATCATATGCCGGAGCTGACGCTGCGAGCGCAAAGCTTGTACAAAGAGATGAATCAGTTGTCGTTTTTGCCGCAAGGGCTGCGCGAAGGCATTGAGCAATCACTGATCCAGCTTGAGCAAAAGGCTTCAGCGGCCATTCTTGATTTTGCAAATAATCTGGGGGCGGTTCTGGACGCATTGTTCATCGCCTTTATCATCCCGTTCCTGGCATTCTATATGCTGAAGGATCTGGATGTGTTCGAGCGTACCGTCATCACCTACGTGCCCCGATCGCACCGTCAGGGCGTCGTGCGCATGCTCAAGGAAATCGACGAGGCGCTCGGCAGCTATATTCGCGGCCAGGTTATCGTCTGCCTGCTGGTGGGCCTGCTCGCTTACCTCGGCTATTGGATCGTAGGCTTGCCTTATCCTTTCCTGCTGGCCGGCATCGTCGCCGTGTTCAACATCATCCCGTATGTCGGACCGTTCTTTGGCGCCGCGCCGGCGCTGATCATGGCCGCGACGATCTCGTGGAAGCTGATGCTGCTAGTGCTGGCGGTCAATCTCGTCTGCCAGGTGCTCGAAGGCAACGTTATTTCGCCCCAGGTCGTGGGACGGACGCTCCATATGCATCCGTTGCTTATTATTTTTGCGCTGCTCGTCGGGGGCGAGGCGGCCGGCATACCGGGGATGATCTTGGCCGTGCCGATCTTTGCCGCGCTCAAGGTCATTGTGCAGCATGTGTTCTCGTACTATATTCGTCGAAAGACGATTTGACAGCTTGCGTTAGCTGCGGCTATACTGTACTTAAATTACCAAAGCGATGATGAGATAGAGTAGGCTGTAGCCCGTTATCCAGAGAGGAAGTTCCGTCGCATTAGCGTCCTGTAAGGCGTAAGCGACGGCTGCAAGAACTTCCTGACGAAGAACCGCTGAAAGCTGATCTCGGAGCGTGGGTCAACTCCAACGGCAAGGACCCGTTATCGTCCTGCGAAGGCGATTGCGCGTCCGTCACCAGCTTGTGGCGGAAGAGGCGCGATAACCAGGGTGGTACCGCGAATGAGATTCGTCCCTGCATCTGTAGGGGCTTTTTTTAATTTTATCTGGACATGGGGGCTGTATATTGTATGAAAGCCAGTGAAATCAGAGCCAAGTGGCTCGCTTTTTTTGAGAGTAAAGCGCACACGATCGAGCCAAGCGCTTCGCTTGTGCCGCATAACGACCCTTCCTTGCTGTGGATCAACGCCGGCATGGCGCCGCTCAAGCCGTATTTTGACGGGCGGGTCGTCCCGGACAACCCGCGTATCGCCAACTCGCAGAAGTGTATCCGCACCAACGATATCGAGAATGTTGGCAAGACGCGCCGGCACCATACGTTTTTTGAGATGCTGGGTAACTTCTCGATCGGCGATTACTTCAAGGAAGAGGCCATCACCTGGGCTTGGGAGTTCCTGACCAGCCCGCAATGGATCGGCTTCGATCCGGAGCGGCTCTCCGTCACCGTCTATCCCGAGGATGAGGAGGCATACCGCCTCTGGCACGAGAAGATCGGTCTGCCGGCAGAGCGCATCATCAAGCTGGAGGACAATTTCTGGGATATCGGCGAAGGCCCGTGCGGTCCTTGCACCGAGATTTTCTATGATCGCGGCGACAAGTATGGCGACCTCTCCGATCCCGACTGTACGGTAGGCGGCGAGAACGAGCGTTTCCTGGAGATCTGGAACCTCGTATTCTCCCAGTTCAACCATAACAAGGACGGCAGCTACACGCCGCTGCCGAACAAAAATATCGATACCGGCGCAGGCCTCGAACGATTCGCTTCGGTGCTGCAGGACGTCGATTCGAACTTCGACACCGACCTGTTCCGCCCGATCATCGACCGCACCTGCGAGCTGGCAGGCGTTCGCTATCAGGAGCGGGAGGAGACCGACATCGCGCTTAAGGTAATCGCCGACCATATCCGCACCGTCGCCTTCTCCGTAGGGGATGGCGTCATGCCGTCCAACGAAGGGCGCGGCTACGTCATGCGTCGTCTGCTGCGCCGCGCGGTCCGTTACGGCAAAAAGCTGGGTATCGACCGGCCGTTCCTGTACGAGCTGACGCCTGTCGTCGGCGAGATCATGGGCATGTACTACAATGAGGTAGTGGAGAAGCGCGAGTTCATCGAGCGCGTCATCCGCACCGAGGAGGAGCGCTTCCACGAGACGCTCTCCGACGGGCTGGCGATCTTGGCTGAACTGGCCGAGAAGGCCCGCTCGGCGGGCGAGCAAGTGATCTCCGGAGACGATTGCTTCCGATTGTACGACACCTTCGGCTTCCCGCTCGATCTGACGGAGGATTATGCGCTCGAGCATGGTCTGAGCGTCGACCGGGACGGCTTCGAGGCGGCGATGGAGCGCCAGCGCGAGCGCGCTCGCGCTGCGCGCGCTGATACCGGCGGCATGAAGACGCAGGGCGGTCCGCTGTCTGAGCTGGCGGTTAAGTCGACCTTCATTGGATATAATGAGTTGGTAACTGAAGCGGTCGTGAAGGCAATCATCGTCGACGAGCAGATCGTCGATCTCGCCCCGGAGGGCAGTGCTGCGCTCATCGTGCTTGACGTGACGCCGTTCTACGCAGAGAGCGGCGGACAGACGAGCGATCACGGCACGCTGCGCTCTGCCGGCGCGGAGGTCTCGGTCGAAGCGGTGTTCAAGGCGCCGCAAGGGCAGCCAGTGCATCGCGCGACGATTGCCTCAGGTACGTTGCGCGTAGGCGACAAGGTGCGGGCCGAGGTGTCCCGCCAGTCACGCGAGGATATTATCAAAAACCATACGGCGACTCACCTGCTGCACAAGGCGCTCAAGGAAGTGCTGGGCGATCATGTCAATCAGGCCGGCTCGCTCGTCGAGGCTGAGCGGCTGCGCTTCGACTTCTCCCACTTTGGCAGCATCAGCGAGCAAGAGCTGACCGCGATCGAACGTCGGGTGAACGAGCAGATCTGGACCGGTACGCCGGTCGTTATCGCCGAGAAGCCGATTGCCGAGGCGAAGGCGATGGGGGCTATGGCGCTGTTCGGCGAGAAATACGGCGACGTCGTCCGCGTCGTCTCGGTCGGCGACTACAGCATCGAGCTGTGCGGCGGCTGCCACGTTGCCAACACGGCGCAGATCGGCATCTTCAAGCTGATCAGCGAGTCGGGCATCGGCTCCGGCGTGCGCCGGATCGAGGCGGTGACCGGCAAGTTCGCGTATGCCCATATGGAGGGTCAGCTCGAGCTGCTGAGGCAGGCCGCGGACCTGCTCAAGTCCTCGCTGCCCGACGTGCCCAAGCGGATCGAAGGGCTGTACGCGCAGGTCAAGGAGCTGGGCCGCGACAAGGAAGCGCTGCAAGCGAGACTCGGCCGCATCGAGGCGGGCTCGCTGGAGCAGCAAGCCAAGCAGGTCGGCGATGTAACGCTGCTGGCAGCTGAGGTGAAGGCATCGGGCATGGAGGCGCTGCGCGGCATCGTTGACGAGCTCAAGGGCAAGCTGGCCCAAGGCGTCATCGTGCTCGGCGCGATCCAGGAGGACAAGGTCAACCTCGTCGTCTCGGTATCGCCCGAGCTGGTCAAGCAAGGATTCCATGCCGGCAAGCTGATCAAGGAAGTCGCTGCGCGCTGCGGCGGCGGCGGCGGCGGCCGTCCGGATATGGCGCAGGCGGGCGGCAAGGATCCGTCCAAGCTGCACGAAGCCTTGCAGCTTGCGGAAGAACTGGTTCTTTCACAGTCAAGTGTGATATGATAGGGGTAGCATAACTGCTTTACCTGAAAGCGAGGTGCTGGCAATGAGTTCCATGGATAAAACGATGAAGTTTGATGTGAAGCCGGAAGAGCTGGAAACCTCATCGCAGGAAATTCTGTTGAGCGTGTACGACGCTCTGGAGGAGAAGGATTACAATCCGATCAACCAGATCGTCGGCTATCTGCTCTCGGGAGATCCGGCGTACATTCCGCGTCACAACAACGCCAGAAGTCTGATCCGCAGGAAAGAGCGCGACGAACTTATTGAAGAGCTCGTCCGAAACTATCTTCGTCAGCACAGATAAGCGAAACACCTATTCGAAATGAGGCCGGATCAGGCAATGCGCATTATGGGATTGGATTACGGCGACCGCAACATCGGCGTAGCGGTCAGCGACGCGTTTCGCTGGACAGCGCAGGGCATCGGCGTCGTCCGCAAACGCAGGGACGACTCGGAGCTTGACGAGCTGGCGGCGCTGGTGCGCGAGCACGAGGTGTCGGAGATCGTCGTCGGACTGCCCAAGAATATGAACGGCACGATCGGTCCGCGTGGCGAAATTTGCATCGCTTTTGCGCAATCCTTGCGCGAGCAACTGAATTTACCTGTTCACCTTTGGGATGAACGGCTGACCACCGTATCCGCCGAGCGCACCTTGCTCGAGGCGGACATCAGCCGCAAGAAGCGCAAGCAAGTGGTGGACAAAATGGCGGCAGCGCTCATTTTGCAAAACTATCTCGACTCTAAAACGAAAAGGTGAGGGTAAAGATGACAAATGACGACATGCAGTTCGAAGAGCCGGAAATCATTTATATTCCGGACGAAGAGGGCAACGAGGAAGAATTCGAAGTCATTATGAAGTTTGAAGTCGACGGCTCCGAACAGAAATATATGATGGTCGTGCCCTTGAGCGCCGAAGAGGAGACGGATGAGGAGTCCGAGGAAGTCTACGCGTTCCGCTATGAGGAAGATGGCGACGATCTGAAGCTCTATACGATCGAGAGCGAGGAAGAGTGGAATATGGTCGAAGAGACCTTCAACACGCTTCTCGCCGAGATGGAAGAGGAAGCTTAAGATGGCGTCAGAAGATCGCGCAGGCTTGCCTGAGCGGCAGAGCGAGCTCCGCAGCCGATACGGCCGCCAACTCGCACTTGTGTCGGAGGATGGCAGCGAGGAGATGTACGCGATCGCTGCCGAATACCGGCTGGACGGGCAAGTGTACGCTGCGCTTCAGACGGCGGCGATGAAGAAGCAGGACGAGCTGGCCTTCTTCCGTATCGTGCCGAAGGAAGATGGCGAGCTCGAGCTCGATGCCGTCACCGACGAGGACGAGTGGGAAGCGGTCGCCGAGGCGTATGACGAGCTGCTGTTCAGCGAAGAGGAACGGTCGTAGTACAGCTTCATACGGAGAAGACGAAAAGGACGGCGACCCCCGTCCTTTTTGAACTGTAGATTAAGACCTCAGGGGGGATCTAAACGCGTGGATGCAGCAAGATATCGTCGCAAACGCAAAAACCGCATTACACTGATCGTTATCAGCTCGATCATCGGGGTAATGCTGATCGGCGTCGCCAGCGTGGCGCTATATGTATGGAACGGTCTGCGGCCAGCGCCAGCCGGCGCTGTGGTCGAGGTCGAGGTGGCCAAGGGCGCTTCTCCGAACCGGGTCGCCGAGACGCTGGAGAGACAAGGCATTATCCGCAATAGTTTTCTGTTCAAATATTATTTGCGCTTGCAGGACGAGGGCCCAAGCTTCAAGGCGGGCAACTATGAGCTCAGACCCGGCATGAAGCTGGACGAGATCATCGCCAAGCTTAATAGCGGCGAGACGATCCAGGCCGAGACGGTGAGATTTACGGTGCCGGAAGGGTATACGATCGTGCAGATGGCCGAGAAGCTGGCGGCGGAAGGGCTCGTCGACAAGGATCGTTTCCTTGAAGCGGCAAGCTCGCAGGCGATGCTTACAGGCTCGACAGCGGCCGGCCGGATTACGTCCAGCGATAATAAAAATCAGTTGCTCGAAGGCTACCTCTTCCCTGAGACCTATGAGATGATCAAGGGGAGTACCGAAGAGGACATTATTAAGCGGATGATGCAGGAACTCGACCGCAAGCTGCAGCAGCTGCCAGAGGACTGGGAGGAAGCGCTCGAGGCGCGCGGCGTCTCCTTCCACGAGATGATGACGATCGCCTCGATGGTCGAGCGTGAGGTCGTGCTGCCGGAGGAACGTGCAGTCGTCGCAGGCATCATCTACAACCGGCTAGGAGATAACATGATGCTGCAGATCGACGCGACGGTTCAGTATGTGCTCGGCAAGCAAAAGGATCGTCTGATGGAGAGCGATCTGGAGGTCGACAGTCCGTACAACACGTACCGCCATACCGGACTGCCGCCGGGACCGATCGCCAGCCCAAGCCTGGCTGCCATCGAAGCGGCGTTGTACCCGGAAGATACGAAGTACTTCTACTATGTGACCAAAAAAGACGGCTCGCAGGGGCACTACTTCTCTGTTACCTACAACGAGCATCTGAAAAATAAACGGCTAAGCGAACAAAACCAAAGCCAAAATGCCGGCTAGGAAGGAGATACATCCATGACGCAAAAAACGGAGCTGCTCTGCACGGCGGCCTCTCTCGAGGAGCTGCAGCGTCTGATCGAAGCTGGTGCCGATGCCTTCGTCATCGGTGAATCCCGCTACGGCATGCGGCTGCCCGGCGACTTTACGCCCTCGCAGATCGCCGAAGCGGTGGCGCTGGCCGCGCCCCGCGGCGTACGGATCTATGTCTCGATCAACAACCTGATCGAAAATGAAGCGCTGGACGAGCTGCCGAAGTATATCGATGCGGTCGCAGAGGCGGGCGCGCATGCGATCGTCTTCGGCGATCCGGCCGTCCTGACCATGGTGCGGACGGCCCACCCCGGACTCGGGCTGCACTGGAATGCGGAGATGACCTCAACCAACTATGCGACCGCCAATTTCTGGGGACGTCGGGGAGCGACTCGGGTCGTGCTGGCCCGTGAGCTTAACATGGAGCAGGTGCTCGAGGTCAAGCAGCACACCGACATGCAAGTCGAGGTGCAGGTGCACGGCATGACCAACATCTATCACTCCAAGCGTTATCTGCTCCAGAGCTATGGCGACCATCAGCGGATCGTCGGTGAGCGCGGACTGCCGGCCGGAGAGCTGCAGCACAGCAAAGAGCGCGGTCTATACCTGATGGAGGAGGAGCGGCCGTTCGAGCGCTTCCCGATCTTCGAGGACCGCAACGGAACGCATGTTATGAGCTCCGGCGACCTCTGTATGCTCGAGAACCTGCACGAGCTGCTGGAGGCAGGCATCGACAGTCTGAAAATCGACGGCTTCATGAAACCGATCGTGTATAATGAAACCGTGGTGCGGGCTTACCGCCAAGCGATTGACGATTATTGCGCTGATCCTTCAGGATATGTCTTCGACGAATCGGCGCTGGAGCCGATTCGGGCGCTGCAAGACCCGGATCGAGAGCTGACGTTTGGATTTTTCTATAAGGAACAAGTATATTGATCAGAGCTGCACTAGGCAAAAGGAAGGAGAGCTGGCATGGCTACTGAAGTATTGCCAAGTCGCACAGGAAAGCGGCATCGACTGGAGCGTCCCGAGCTACTGGCTCCGGCGGGCAATCTGGAAAAGCTGAAATTCGCCGTCCATTATGGCGCAGACGCCGTCTACATCGGCGGACAAAAATACGGTTTGCGGTCCAATGCCGACAACTTCAGCTTCGAGGAGATGTGCGAGGGTGTGGAGTTTGCCGCCCGATACGGGGCCAAGGTATTCGTCGCCACGAATATCTATGCGCATAATGAAGATATCGACGGCTTGGAGGATTATTTGCGGAACCTCGAGGAGGTCGGCATCGCAGCAATCATCGCCGCCGATCCGCTGATCGTCGAGACGGCGCTGCGCGTCGCTCCCAAGCTGGAGGTTCATCTGAGCACCCAGCAATCGACGTTGAACTGGCAGGCGGTCAAGTTCTGGAAGGATGAAGGACTGCCGCGTGTCGTCCTCGGACGGGAGACGAGTCTGGAGCAAATCGCCGAGATCAAGGCCCATGTCGATATCGAGATCGAGGCATTCATTCATGGTGCGATGTGCTCGTCGTACTCCGGCCGCTGCGTGCTGTCCAATCATTTTACCGATCGCGATTCCAATCGTGGCGGCTGCTGCCAATCCTGTCGTTGGAAGTACGATCTGCTGGCTGCGGACATAGAGGAGCCTGCGGAGGACGAGACGCAATTCACGATGGGCTCCAAGGACCTTTGCATGATCGAGCATCTGCCGGCGCTCATCGAATCGGGGATCGACAGCTTCAAGATCGAAGGCCGGATGAAAAGCTTGCATTATGTCGCTACGGTCGTCAATGCGTACCGGCAGGCGATCGATGCGTATTTTGCCGATCCCGAAGGGTATGAGCTGAAGCCGGAGTGGGTTGAGGAGATTAACAAAGCGGCCAATCGTCCGCTGAACACCGGCTTTTTCTTCGACACTCCGGGGGCAGAGGACCATATTTACGAGCCGGAGGATAAGGCAGCCCCTTATGACTTCGCTGGCGTCGTCATCGACTACGATGAGGCCACCGGCTGGGCGACGATTCAGCAGCGCAATCATTTCAAACCGGGACAGGAGATCGAGTTTTTTGGACCGGGCGGATACTTCAAACAGACGGTTGGAGAGCTGACGGATGAGGAAGGCATTGCGCTGGACGCGGCCAGACATCCGCTCCAGCATGTACGTTTCCGCACTGAGCGGCCGGTCCGTCCGATGGACATGATGCGCAAACGGATCGGCAAGAGCAGTCGCCAATAATTTTACACAACTGGGAACACTCTTCTTCGATCCTCTTTCATGGATTGGGAGAAGAGTTTTTTATTGCCTATTACAAAAGTCCCGGTTCCTGCCGATAAATAGATTGTACATATGTGAAGTAGATGTAAATCTCAGTAGATTAAAAAACCAGGTGGTGTAACGTTGTGAAATGGGTAGAGAAGTCCAAGAAAAAATTGGCTGGCATACGAAAAGGAGACGGAAATCAAGCGCAGAAGCCTATACCGGCAGCGGGAGAGCCGCGAGCCCGCTCGCTTAAGCTTTCGTTTAACCGTTCGGTTGGGACCAAGCTGTTTTTGCTTATTTTTTGCAGTATTTTATTGTGCGTTGTGACGGTAGGTACATTTTCCTATCAGATCTCCAAAAATATTATCGAAGAAAAAGTGGCAGATTCCAGCATGCAAACGGTTACACAGACGGCGAGCAAGCTTGATCTCATGTTCCAAAATCTGAACGAGCTGACGATGCAGCTCATCTTCGACAATGAAATCCAGAACAGTCTTAACACACTTAACAACTCCAAACAGGACGCCTATGAGCAGTTCGAGGCGGTCAAACGGATCGATACGAAGTTCCAGTCGATGCTGATGTCCAATACGACGATCGCAGCCGGCTATCTGATCCCGATCAAGGAAGGGCTGAACCCGATCACAAGCGGCGCCAGCTCGACAGATTATGAGGCGATCCGCTCGTCTGCGTGGTTCCAGGAGGTCGTCGCGCGCGGCGGCCAGCCGCTCTGGCTGCCAGCCGAGCCCAACGGCCTCTCCGGCTCGCTGCGGGAGCCGGCGCTCGGCATCTCGCGGCTCGTCAAGAGCACCAGCAGCAATCAGGAGATGTACGTGCTGCTGCTAGAGGTCAAGTATTCGGAGCTGATGTCGCAGCTCTCCGGGCTTAATCTGGGTCAGGGCAGCGCGATCAAGATCGTCAACGACCAAGGGCGGCTGATCTTCACCGAAGAGCTAGCTGAGCTGACCTCGATCAATGAAGTGATGTTCACAGCGGATGAACGACAGGACGGTCCGTTCTCGATTCGTTCGGAGGACAGCAGCAGCGGCCAGGTGCTGGCAGTGTTCAAGAAGTTCAACTCCATCGATTGGTGGCTGCTCGGCGAGATCCCGGTCAATGAGCTGGTGAAGGACGCGGGGCAGATCCGCAATATTACCGTCATCGCCTCACTCCTGGCCATCGTCCTGGCAATGGGGATAGGTTATATGGTCATCCGAATGATCGCGATGCCGCTCCGTCAGCTGCGCGACCTGATGACGCTCGGCGAACGCGGCGATCTCACTGTACGGTCGACGATCCGCAAGAGCGATGAGATCGGCCAGCTGGCGCAGAGCTTTAACCAGATGATGGCGCAGATCGGCTCGCTTGCCAGTCAGACATATCAGTCAGCGTCGGATGTCCTGCAGACGGCAGAAGCGCTGAGCGAGTCGTCCAAGAAGACAGCCGTCTCCGCCAAGGAGATCGCCGTCGCGACGGAAGAGATCGCCGGCGGCGCTACGAGCCTAGCGATGGAGGCGGAGCGCGGCAGCGACCTGACCGATAATATCGGCCGCCAGATGAAGCATGTAATCTCCGCCAACAACGAGATGGTCGTCTCGGCTGGCAATGTCCAGCAATCGAGCGAGCAGGGCACGCGTTATATGGACCTTCTGATCGAGAAGACCGGTCTGACCGAGGAGATGACCCGGTCGATGGTGGAGAAGGTCGACAAGCTGAAGGAAAGCACCGGCTCGATCCGTAAAATCCTCGAGGTGCTGAACAATCTGACCAAGCAGACGAACATCCTGTCGCTCAACGCGACAATCGAAGCGGCTCGCGCCGGCGCGGCCGGCCGGGGCTTCATGGTCGTCGCCGACGAGATCCGCCAGCTGGCCGATCAGTCTCGTCAGTCAATCGATGTGGTCGGACAGATCACCGAGACGATCCAGCGAGAGATCGACGAGACGGTCAGCGTGTTGTCCGAGGCGTATCCGATCTTCCAGGAACAGATCGTCTCCGTCAAGGAGGCGAATCAGCTGTTCTACTCGGTGCAGAATCAGATGTCGACGTTTGTCGATCGGCTCGATTCGGTCACCAGTTCGATCGGCGAGCTCGATCAATCGCAGACCACGCTCATGGAAGCGATGGGCAGCGTCAGCGCCGTCGCCGAGCAATCGTCGGCAACCTCTGAGGAGGTCGCATCGCTCAGCACCGAGCAGCTCAGCATTAGCGAAGGCTTGGTGAAGCTCTCCGATACGCTGGAGGGCGTCTCCAACGCTCTCAAAGAAACGCTCTCCCGGTTTAAGATCTAGACTCTCAAGGCATGAACGGCGCAGGCATAACGTCTGCGCCGTTTTTGCGTGGAGCGGAAGTCCGGGAGTTTGTGACGGAGCACTGTTGCGATGGAGCGGTTACGGTCATACTAGCAATAGGGACCAGTTGAAGAAGAGGTGGAACAGCATGGAGGCAAAGTCGACAAGCGGGCGGATGTGGAATCGAAGGCAGATGCGGCGACGGCAGCTCATCATCGCGATGGCGGCATTGCTCGCAGCAGCGGGGCTGATCGGTCGTCTGGCCTGGCTGCAATGGCTGCCGGCGATGACGAGCGGCGCCAGCGCCGATCATTGGCAGGGCGCATCAGTCCGGCAGCGCGAGCAACAAGTCGTGCTCTCCAGCGGACGAGGGCACTTCACGGATCGGCATGGCGTCCCGATTACAGGCGAGATGATCCAGGCGTTGGCTGCTTTCCCGGTACGATACGGCACGTGGGGGGAGCCGGCGGAGCTTGATCGGCTCGCTGCGGCGCTAGACGTACGGAGCGATGAACTGAAGCAATGGCTGGCCGAACTTCGCGAGGCGTCCTTCTGGCGGGCTGCTGGCGAGCGCGAGCCGCTGGCGCTGACGGCCCGTCAGGTTGAGGAGATCGGCTCGCTGCATCTGGACGGGCTCCGGGTGCTGCCTTATGAACGTCGCTATATTCAGGACTTTGAGGCCAAGCATGCGATCGGTTACATTAGCCAGCATCCGGAGCGGATCGAGCAAATGTACAGCAAGCAGCTTGCGGAGGGCCGCATCCGGCGGACCGACCGGATCGGCGGGGCCGGACTGGAGCTGTCGCTGGATGCGCTGCTGCGCGGTCTGGGTGACTCCGCCGTCCGATACTATACGGATGGCCGTCGTACGCCGCTGCACGGACTCGACGCGCGTATCCTGCAGCCCGCCAATCCATATTACCCGCTTGCGATTCGGACCACCTTGGACCTGCCGCTGCAAAATCGTCTGGAGCAGGTGTTGGACCAGGCGGGATTCAAGAAAGGTGCGGTTGTCGTGCTTGATGCCGAGACGGCCGACGTGCTGGCGATGATATCTAGACCGACCTTTGATCCGTCGCGCCTGGAAGACGAGAGCGCGGCATGGGCGAACCATGCGTTGATCGCCCAGCCGCCCGGCTCGCTCTTCAAGCTCGTGACCGAGGCGTCTGGTCTGGAGCATGGCCGCCTCGATCCTCACGAGAGCTTTCACTGCGACGGTCATTACGGCCGCTATGGGCTGACGTGCTGGAAGGAAGGCGGCCACGGCACGCTGTCGCTGCAGGAGGCGCTGGCGCAATCCTGCAATGTCGCGTTTGCGACGATCGCCGAGCGTCTGAGCTCCGATGAGCTGCAGCAAACGGCGGATCGGATGGGCCTCGGGCGGCGAATCGGATGGGCCTCGGAGCAGCCGATCGCGCCGCTCAAGCATCCGCTCCGCCTGCTCGGCGAGGAACAGGCGGGGACGGTCTTCGCCGAGCCGCCACGGGTACGCGATGGCGGACAGCTGGTACAGACGGGGATCGGACAGCGGGATGTGCGCGTGACGCCGCTGCAAGCGGCCAATCTAATCGTGACGCTGCTGCACGGCGGCGAGGTGCAAGCGCCGCGACTGGTGAGCGAGATCCGCTATGCCAACGGGCAGCGGCTGATGAGCTTGCCTGCGCAGACATCGCCTTCGGCCTATGGACAGATCGCGCCTGCGACTGCTGCGGCGCTGCGACGCGGCATGGAGGCCGTCGTCGCCGAGGGGACCGGGCGATCGATCCGTCAGGGCGTCTGGCCTGTCGCGGGCAAGTCCGGCACCGCCCAGGCGTTCGTGGGGGCGCGTCCGCGCAACCATCATTGGTTCGCGGGCTACGGACCGACAGCGGCGCCGCGCTATGCGGTCGCCGTGCTATCGGAGGATCATGCGCCAGCAGAGAGCAATCAGGCGACCGGATTGTTCCGCCAGGTGATGGATACGCTGGCTGCCTTGGAGGCGGAGCGAGAGGCGGAGACAGCGGCCAGCCGGTCGCAGGGGTGAAACAATCGGCCTGGATACAAGAGAAGCCCCGGACAAGGGACGATAGGCTGGGAGTCGCTGGCTGCAGCGTGTTGACGACGAACAACCCCCTTCTGCGGCGCGCGCCTGCGCGCTGCAGAAGGGGGTTGTTTGAACTGCTCATGAGCAGTTATGACTTAGCTGTTATGGCGTCGGCAAGGGTCCGCTGCCAGCAGCAGGACGAGGGGGATCGCCACCTGTGTCCTGACGTGGTCCGGCCGGACCGGAGCCGCCTGTTGGTCCGTTTGGCGGCTGCGGCGGCCTAGGCTCCTCGTCGAATTCGTCGAGTGGCGCCCGTATCCAGCGATGCAGGTAGCCTTGCGTATACAACGCCTTGATCAGGATGACGAGCAGCGGCGAGATGATCAGGCCAGCGACGCCGAACAGCGACAGCGAGATGATCATGAATACAAACATCGTAAAGGCGGATACGCCTAGCGAGTCGCCTGTAATTTTCGGCTCCAGAATTTGCCGCGTGACGAGCACGACGAGCAAGAGGACGGAGAGCGAAATCGCCAGTCCCGTCTGACCGACAATGAACAGGTAGACAATCCATGGCACGAATACGGTGCTGACGCCAAGCAGCGGCAGCAGGTCGAAGACGGCGGCCAGCGTTGCCACCGAGAAGGCGTTGTCGACCCGGAGGAAGAGTAGCGCGACCAGGATGACAACGAAGGTGACGGAGATCAGCTTGAACTGAGCCTTCAGATAAGCCGTGATGCCCTTAAAGACGTTTTCCTTGAGGAAAAAAAATGCCTTTTTAAACGTTTTTGGCGTCTTCTCCTGCGCCGTCCGCCGCCAGTCCTTAATCTCGATGCTCAGGAAATAAGCGAGAATGACGCCAATGCCGAAATTGAGCAAAAATGAGGAGAAGGAGGTGAGAAACTTCGTCGTCCAGGTTAGAAAACCTGCAGCGATGCCGGCGCCCCAACTCGTCACATAATTAATGATCTGGGTTGAATTCTCGGTAATGTCTGGAGGCAGCGTCTCATATCGCTCCGACAGGTATGTACTGATCGCGGCGACTTGCTCGCCGATCTGCTCCTGGTACTTGGGCAGCATCTCCACAAGGTTGGTGATCTCGTTGGTCAAGACGAAGCCGGCTCCGACAAAAGCACCCAAAATAATGACGCTGAAAAACAAAATGGAGATGGCGGAGGCGATTGATTTTTTGATGCCAAGCTTGTTGAGTCGCTTCGCCAATGGTTCAATGACCATGAAAATAAGGAAGCAGAGAAAGATGGGGGTGGCAATTTTGTACAAATAGCTGAAGGCGAACATAATCAAGTAGACGGTCAACACAATCAGACCGATGTCAAAGGCCGTTCGCCAGTACTTTTTATAAAACGTCAGCATGCTCTTCCTCCTTGATCGATTATCATTTTGATTGTACTACAATTTAAAAAGGATGCCTATTTATTGTTCGGGTATGATACAATATTTAGGTATGCTCGTTAGGCGTGCTGTTTTGCGAGGCGCCCGACGTAAACCAGGATCGCGGGGAATTTGCATATGGAGAGCTTATTGCTTTTGGGTTTTTATATTTTGACCTTCTACGCCTTTCTTCCCGGCTTGATCAGTCGGATCTTTGGCTTCCGCGTCTTCAAGCGGGGCAAGACCAAGCGGGAGATTGCGCTGACGTTCGATGACGGACCGGATCCGATCTATACGCCGCAGCTGCTGGATCTGTTGGCTCGCTATGATGCCAAGGCGACCTTTTTTGTGGTCGGGGCCAATGCCGAGCGGCATCCGGAGCTGTTGCGGAGGATGAGGGACGAAGGCCATATCATCGGCATTCATAATTATGTGCATAAGACCAATTGGTTCATGCGTCCGGCGACAGTCAAGCGTCAGATTCACCAGACGTCGGAAGTGATCCGCAAGGCTACAGGCGTCCGCTCGTCCTATTACCGGCCGCCGTGGGGAATAGTCAATCTGTTCGACTTTTCGAATCTCGGCCACCTGCAGATTATTCTCTGGTCGGCGATGTTCAACGACTGGCGCCAGCGCGTCGGCGTCAAGCGGCTCACCAAACGGATGATGAAAAAGCTGCGTCCGGGCGAGGTGCTGCTGCTCCATGACTGCGGCACAACCTTGGGTGCAGACGAGCACGCTCCCGCTCATATGCTAGAGGCGCTCGAGACGTACCTGCAGGAGGGGCGGTCCCGCGGATATCGGTTCGTGCATATCGAGGAGATGATCGAGATCTCCGATCAGATGCGGGCGCGTCGCTTCGAGCGGCTGCGGGAGCAGCTGGAGCATCCGCCGAAGCGCCCCCGCCTGGGGCTGCTCAAGCGCACCGCAGTTGCCTTGTGGCTGGGCTGGGAGCGGGTGTTCCAACTGATCTTCCGCGTGAGGCCGGTGAAGGGGGACGCGATCTTCCATTACCGGGTGCGCAAGTATCAGGGGGAGACGCTGCATCTGACAGACGGAGAGGAGATCCGCAAGGGCGACGAAGTGGTGGAGCTGCATCTGGACAACGAGAAGCTGTTCCAGACGCTCTCTGCCTCCGGCTCGGTCATCCGGATGGCCATCTACGTTGTGCGAGAGGTAGGGCGGGCGATGCCGAAGCTGGCGAGCGAGCTGGCCGGACGTCCGGAGCTTAACCATGTCAAGGGACTATACGGGATCAGCATGATTAATCGAGGGTCGCAATCGTTTGGCTTCAGCACGATTGATCTGCCGCCGGGGATGTTCAGTCGCTTCACACGCATCTATCTGAGTCTGCTGCTACGGGTACTTCATCCTGGAGGCGGACAGCGGGTAAGGGACAAAAAAGAAACGCTCGTCCCCCGCATCATCGCGATGTCGATGCCAGAGTTCCGGCGACGGTACCCGGTAGCCGCAACGCCGGGCACTCGGGAGCGAACTGCCGACGTCTCGCCGTCGAAGACGCTGCCGAGCCAGCTGGAACCGCTAGACAAGGCCGCCAGGGAGCTTACACCCTAGGCGGCCTTGTCTATTTTTCAAGCGTATGGAAGAGCTTCATATTGTATCATTTCAAAAAACCTCCCGCCCCGGCTTAGCCGGGGCGGGAGGTTTTGCATTGCTTATTTGCTTTATGCGAGTTCTAAAAGCAAATCGGCCGTTTAGATCTTCATGACGCCGCCTGTGCTGGCGGAGGTGACGAGCTTGGAGTAGCGGGCCAGATAGCCGGTCTTGATCTTCTGCTCGAAGCCCTTCCAGTTGGCGCGGCGAGCGGCCATCTCTTCGTCGCTGATGAGCAGCTCGATCTTGCGGTTCTCCAGATCCAGCTCGATGATGTCGCCATTCTCGATGAAGGCGATCGGTCCGCCCTCGGCAGCCTCTGGCGAGATGTGGCCGATGCTGATGCCGCGGGATGCGCCGGAGAAGCGGCCGTCGGTGATCAGGCCGACCTTGGCGCCGAGGCCCATGCCGACGATTTGCGAGGTTGGAGCCAGCATCTCGGGCATGCCTGGTCCGCCCTTCGGTCCTTCGTAACGGATGACGACGACATGGCCTTCCTTAACCTTGCCGTTGGCGATGCCGTACAGCGCATCATCCTGGGAATCGTAGCAGATAGCAGGTCCCTTGTGATAGCCGCCGACGGACTTGTCCACCGCGCCGACCTTGATGATCGCGCCGTCGGGGGCGATGTTGCCGAACAGGACGGCCAGGCCGCCGCGCTCGCTGTGCGGATTGTCGATCGGCCGGATGACATCGTGATTGAGGATCTCGTGGCCGGCCGCATTTTCGCGCAGCGTCTTGCCTGTCACCGTGATGCAGTCGCCGTGCAGCGCCCCTTCCTTCTTGAACAGCTCGTTGAGGATCGAGGTTACGCCGCCTGCATTATGCACATCCTCGATGTGATAATCCGAAGCCGGGGCGATCTTCGCCAGATGCGGCACGCGCTCGGCGACTTCATTGATGCGGGAGACCGGATATTCGAAGCCAGCCTCATGCGCCAGCGCCAGTGTGTGCAGTACTGTGTTGGTGGAGCCGCCCATCGCCATATCGAGCGCGAAGGCATTGTCGATCGCTTCGATCGTTACGATGTCGCGCGGCTTGATATCTTGCTTGATCAGCTCCATCAGCTGCTTGGCCGACTGACGGACGAAGTCGCGACGCTCAGGAGCGACAGCGAGGATCGTACCGTTGCCCGGCAGCGCCAGACCGAGACCTTCAGCGAGGCAGTTCATCGAGTTGGCGGTGAACATGCCCGAGCAGGAGCCGCAGGTCGGACAGCCGTACTGTTCGAGCTCCAGCAGGCCAGCATCGTCCAGTTTGCCCGCCTGGTGAGCGCCTACACCCTCGAATACGCTCGAGAGCGAGATCGATTTGCCGTCAGAGGTTTTGCCAGCCTTCATCGGTCCGCCGCTGACGAACAGCGTCGGGATGTTGACGCGCAGCGCGCCCATCATCATGCCCGGCGTGATCTTGTCGCAGTTCGGGATACAGACCATGCCGTCGAACCAGTGCGCATTGACGACTGTCTCGAGCGAATCGGCTATAATCTCGCGGCTCGGCAGCGAGTAGCGCATGCCGATGTGGCCCATCGCGATGCCGTCGTCGACGCCAATCGTGTTGAATTCGAACGGCACGCCGCCCGCCTCGCGGATCGCTTCCTTGACGATTTTGCCGAACTCTTGCAGATGCACATGGCCCGGTACGATATCGATGTATGAGTTGCAGACCGCGATGAACGGTTTGCCGAAATCTTCTTCCTTGACGCCGGCCGCCCGCAGCAAGCTCCGGTGAGGCGCGCGGTCAAAACCTTTTTTGATCATGTCTGAACGCATTTTTGTTGTCGACATGGATGTCCCTCCTCGTATAGTATCTTTAGAACCTAGTTTCAAGCCAGTTTCCAGCCCCCGAGGGGGCGGGAGCGGCCCGCTTAATTTCCAGCACAACAGCACCTTGAAAATTGAAAAAG
>Ga0160452_100203_pt1 | contig 64192 bp, 67 predicted proteins | sample HID1971I_E6MG_FD_108230 | JGI IMG/M metagenome (GOLD analysis project Ga0160452, IMG submission 108230) | Enriched millipede-associated microbial communities from UW Madison campus, WI, USA - HID1971I_E6 MG | ecosystem: Host-associated > Arthropoda: Insects > Digestive system > Unclassified ...
CCACGACGGCGGCCGGAACAGGTCGTAGTCCGTGAACGCCAGATACAACGACGCCACCATCGGGAACGCCGTCAACACCACGAAACCCACCAACCACGGCGACAGGAACGCGAACCCCGCACCCACATCACGCTTGCGGGACTTCGGGCGTCGTGCGCCGTCGGCGCGGGTGGGCGCGGCGGGAGGTGCCCCCGGGGCCGATTCACCGATCACAGTCACGTGGTTCGTCTTTCTGGGTCGTCGTCGACACAGCGTCATCGTCGACAGGTGGTGCAACGTTGCGCTCTAACGTTAGATCACGATGGACTACCGAGGCGCCGGTCGTCAAGGGCGCCGCGACGAGGAGGACGAGTGGACCAGGACGGGACGACGGGCGCGCGACAGGCGGCCGCGACGGGCAAGCCTCCGGGGGTCAAGGACGTCGCCGCGGCCGCCGGGGTCTCGTGGAAGACGGTCTCGAACGTCGTCAACGGCACCGGCCGGGTCGGCGCGGCGACGCGGGCGCGGGTCGAGGAGGTCATCGCGGACCTCGGGTACCGGCCCAGCCTGGCCGGCCGTCAGCTGCGCCAGGGGCGCACCGGGATCCTCGCGCTGTCCGTGCCGCAGATCGACTCGCCGTACTTCTCGACGCTCGCCCACGAGACGATCGAGGTGGCGGCGTCCCGCGGATACCGCGTGCTCATCGACGAGACGCGGGGGGACGGGGACGCCGAGCGGCTGGTGGCGCGCGGCTTCGACGTGCGCCTCATCGACGGCATCGTCTTCAGCCCGCTGGACCTCAGCCTGGGCGACGTGGACGAGCTGCGCGGCGCGACCCCGATGGTGCTGCTCGGGGAGCGGCCCTGGCACCCCGGCGGCGCGCTGACCACGGACCACGTGAGCATCGACAACGTCGCGGCGGCGCGCGAGGCCACCCGTCACCTGCTCGACACCGGGCGGCGGAGGCTCGCGTTCCTGGGCGCGGAGCCCGAGGTGCCCGAGCGCTCCGGGGCCCCGCGGCAGCGCGGGTTCGTCGAGGAGCTGCACGCCGCGGGGCTCGAGGCGCGCGCCCCGTGGTTGCTGCCGGTGGCGGACTACAGCAGGCGCTCCGGCGCCAGGGCCGTCGAGGAGGTGCTGCCCCGCGTGGGCGAGATCGACGGCCTGGTGTGCGGCAACGACCTGCTCGCGCTCGGCGCGATGCACGTGCTGCGGGCCAACGGGGTCCGGGTGCCGCAGGACGTCGGCGTGGTCGGCTGGGACAACACCGAGGACGGCCGCTACGCCAACCCCGGACTCACCACGGTCGCGCCGGACGTGCGGGGCGTCGCCGAGGCCGCCGTCGGCCGACTGGTGGCGCAGGTGGAGCGCACCGGGGCAGCGCCCGAGGACGTCGTCGTGCCGCACCGGCTGCTGGTCCGGGAGAGCTCCCGCCCGCCTGCGTGAGCGGGTGAGGTGGTACAACGTTGCGCTTTGTGACCGGTCGATGTTGAATCACCCCGGACCATCGACCACGCCGACCGCGACGGAGCAGCCGCCATGGCACACCCGCACCACCTCACCCACCTCGACCCACAGAGCGCCCCCACCGGCGGGTCCGGCGCGCTGCCGCGGCCGGAATACCCGCGCCCGCAGGTGGTGCGCGACCGCTGGCTGAACCTCAACGGGACGTGGGGCTTCGAGGTCGACGCCGGCGACTCGGGCCTGGAGCGCGGCCTGCGCGAGCGGGAGCTGACGGGCACGATCACCGTGCCGTTCGCCCCGGAGTCCGAGCTCTCCGGGGTGGAGAACACCGACTTTCTCGAGGCGGTCTGGTACCGCCGCGAGGTGACGATCCCCGCGGACTGGTCCGACGTCGCGGGGGACGACACGCACGTGCTGCTGCACTTCGGCGCCGTCGACCACGACGCGACCGTGTGGGTGGACGGCACCGAGGTGGTGCGCCACCGCGGCGGCTTCTCGCCGTTCACGGCCGACCTGTTCGGTGTCGCCGCCCCGGGCGACACGGTGACCGTGGTGGTCCGGGCCCGTGACCCGCGCGACGCCCGCCAGGCCCGGGGCAAGCAGGCCACCTGGTACGCCAGCACGCACTGCCAGTACACCCGGACCACCGGCATCTGGCAGACGGTGTGGATGGAGCCGGTGCCCGGCGTCCACCTGCGCCGGCCGCGCGTGACCCCGCACGTCGCGAGCAGCGCGTTCGACGTCGTGCTGCCCCTGTCCGCGAACCGCGCCGGCCACACGGTCACCGCGACGCTCACCGACGCCGACGGCGTGGCCGCCACGGCCGGTGCGCGCGCCGACGTCGACCTGGCGCCGTCGCTGCGCGTCGTCGTCCCCGAGGACCGCGTGCGCCTGTGGGCGCCGGGCGACCCGCACCTCTACGGCCTGCGGGTGGAGCTGCACGACGCCGCCGGCGAGCTCGTGGACGCCGTCGACTCCTACGCCGGGCTGCGGTCCGTGGCGATCGACGGCCGGGCCGTGACGATCAACGGGCGCGCCGTGTTCCAGCGCCTGGTGCTCGACCAGGGGTACTGGCCCGAGTCGCTGATGACCGCGCCGACGGACGCCGCCCTCGTGCGCGACATCGAGCTCGGCCTGGAGGCGGGCTTCAACGGCGCCCGCCTGCACCAGAAGGTGTTCGAGGAGCGCTTCCTGTTCCACGCCGACCGGCTCGGCTATCTCGTGTGGGGCGAGTTCGGCGACTGGGGCGTGAGCGGGCAGGGCGCCGTCGGGCACAACCAGCAGCCCACCGCGTCGTTCACCACGCAGTGGCTCGAGGTGCTCGAGCGCGACCACTCGCACCCGTCGATCGTCGGCTGGTGCCCGCTCAACGAGACGCACCAGAACCTGCACGACCGGCTGACCGTGCTCGACGACGTCACGCGCGGCATGTTCCTCGCGACCAAGCTCGCCGACCCGTCGCGGCCCGTCATCGACGCGAGCGGGTACGCGCACCGCGTGCTCGAGACCGACGTCTGGGACTCGCACAGCTACGAGCAGGACCCGGCGGCGTTCGCGCGCGACATGGCCGGGCTGGCTGAGGGGCGCCCGTGGGAGAACCGGCGCGACGACGGCGCCGCCATGTCCCTGCCGTACCGGGGGCAGCCGTACTTCGTCTCCGAGTACGGCGGTATCTGGTGGAACCCGGAGGCGGCCGCCGCCGCCGGGAACGACACCGCCGAGTCCTGGGGCTACGGGCAGCGGGTGGCCGACGAGGAGGAGTTCCACTCCCGGTTCCGCGGCCTCACCGAGGTGCTGCTCGGCGACCCGCTGATGTTCGGCTACTGCTACACGCAGCTCACCGACGTCTTCCAGGAGCAGAACGGCATCTACCGCTTCGACCGCACAGAGAAGCTCGACGTCGCCCGCGTGCGCGACGTGCAGCTGCAGGTCGCTGCCGTCGAGCAGGCGGACCGCGCGGCGGTCTGAGGCGGTCCGAGCAGGACGGTCCGACGGCGGCCCGGGCTACTTGTCCCAGGCCGTCGTCGGCGGCAGGCCGCGCGACGCCCGCTCCTCGTTGAGCAGGGTCTCGACCAGGTCGCGCTTCGCCGCCGTGTACTCGCGGCCGTCGGTGAGCGTGGCCGCGAGCCGGGTCTTCAGGTCCCCGTAGCGGCGCCGCGCGGCCGCGTCGTGCCGCAGCTTGTCCCGGAACAGCCGCTGCGGGCAGGTGTCCCACCCGTCGGCGGCGAAGACGTGCAGGATGTGGGTGCGCTCGCCGTCCGACTCCCGCACGTAGACGCCGTGGTTCGTCGGCCCGCGCAGGATCCGCCCGTACCCGAGCGGCGCGACGTGGTCCACCAGGCCGAACGGGTCCGCGCCGGGGGCCGCGCGCGCGGCGAGGTCGAGGATCGGCTTCGCCACCAGCCCCGGCACGGCCGTGCTGCCGATGTGCTCGAGCTCCGTGACGTGGTCTCCCAGGGTCGCGCGGAGCCGCGCGGACTCGGCGCTGAACTCGTCCGCCCACCCAGGGTGGTGCGCGACCAGGGTGATCATCGCCTCGACCTTACGCATGATCGAGATCGTCTTCTTGGCGAGCAGGGGCACGTCGACCGGCGGAGAAGGCGCCCGCCGCGGCGGCGAGGACCGCCGCCTCCGCCGCCCGCTCCGGGAGGTGCGGGTCGGGCTCGGCCCGCAGGAGGACCAGCTGGTGGTAGAGCGGCGCGGTGGCGGTGACGAGCAGGGCGCGCGCGTCCGTGGGCGTCCCGGGGAGCTCGCCCCGCTCGATGGCGCGGTCGACGAGGACCTCGCACTGGGCGTACCGGTCGGCCCACAGCCGGGTCTGGGCCGCCGCGGCCTGTGGGGAGTGGAACGAGGCGGCCATCAGAGCGAGGGGGAACGACGGCTGCGTGACCAGCGAGTCCAGGATCTCCCGGCTCAGCGCGGCCAGGTCGCCGTGCAGCGAGCCGGTGTCCGGCGGCTGCCAGTCGATCTCGCCGGCCGCGTCGATGACGTCGACGATCAGGCCGCCGACGTCGCGCCAGCGCCGGTAGACCGTGGCGCGGTGCACGCCGGCACGGGTCGCGACGCCGTCGACGGTGAGCCCCTCGTGACCCCGCTCGGCGAGCTCGGCGCGCACCGCCTCGAGGACCTGGGCGCGGACGCGCGCGGAGCGCCCGCCGGGGCGGCGGGCCGACGTCGTGTCGCTCGTGTCTGTCATGGCGGTCCCAAACTGGTGGAGGCGGGGTCCGGGGTGTGCCAGGATGCTAACGCGACATCCGTCGCTGTGAAGAGTCCGCGCATCGGTGCACGCCTCGAGGGAGAGTCATGGCAAGCAGGTTCACGGAGCTGGTCGTCGACTGCCACGACCCGGAGGGTCTCGCGGCCTTCTGGAGCGCCGTCCTGGACTTCACGGTGATCGACAGGAGCGACGGCAAGGTCGAGATCGGTTCCTGGGAGCCGACCGTCGAGGAGGTCCGGGCCCGCCAGACGGCGCCCACCGTGGTGTTCGTCCGGGTGCCCGAGGGCAAGGCCGCCAAGAACCGGCTCCACCTGGACGTCAGCCCGGTCGACCGCAGCACCGAGGAGGAGGTGACCAGGCTGCTCGGCCTCGGCGCCACCCGGGCGGACGTCGGCCAGGGCGCGGACAGCAGCTGGGTCGTCATGGCCGACCCCGAGGGCAACGAGTTCTGCGTCCTCCGCAGCCTGGCGCCCGCCGGCCGCTAGCCCACGAGAGGGACCACCACCACGATGCCCGTTCTGCCTGACCCCACCGTGCTGCACCCGATGCCCGAGCACCCGCGCGTCGTCCTGCTCAGGCCGCTCGTGACCTCGCCGCTGATCGACGTCGGCGACTTCTCGTACTACGACGACCCGGACGACCCGACGGCGTTCGAGACGCGCAACGTGCTCTACCACTACGGCCCCGAGCGGCTCGTCATCGGCAGGTACTGCGCGCTGGGCACCGGCACCCGGTTCATCATGAACGGCGCCAACCACCGCATGGACGGGCCGTCCACCTTCCCGTTCCCGACGATGGGCGGCGCCTGGGCGGAGCACTTCGACCTCATCACCGACCTGCCCGGGCGGGGCGACACGGTCGTCGGCAACGACGTGTGGTTCGGCCACGGCGCCACGGTCATGCCCGGGGTCCGCATCGGCCACGGCGCGATCGTCGCCGCCGGGGCCGTCGTCACCCGCGACGTCCCCGACTACGGCATCGTCGGCGGCAACCCCGCCCGGCTCCTGCGGACCCGCTACGACGCCGAGGACGTCGCCCGGCTCCTCGCCGCGGCGTGGTGGGACTGGCCCGTGGAGCAGGTCACCGCGCACGTGCGGACGATCATGTCGGGGTCGGTCGACGAGCTGGAGAGGGCTGCGGGCCGCTAGCCCAGCGCCGACAGCCCGAAGGCGGTGGCGAAGCCGAGCACGGTGACGAGCCCGGTCACGGGGCCGCCGAACTCGGTGGCCTCCGGGATCATCGTGTCCACCAGCATGGTCAGCAGGGCGCCGGCGGCGAAGGCCTGCACGACGGCGATGGTCACCGGGTCGGCGGAGCCGAGCGCCGCATACCCGACGGCGGCGGCCAGGGCGGAGACGAGGGTGGTGCCGCCCCAGAGCAGGGCGAGCCGCGCGGTCGACGTCCCGGCCTGGCGCAGACCCACCGTCGCGGACATCGCCTCGGGCAGGTTGGAGATGAACACGGCGGCGAGCACGGCCACGCTGATCCCGCCGCCGCCCACCAGGGTCGAGCCCAGCACGACGGACTCCGGGATGCCGTCGAGCACCGTGCCCAGTGCGATGGCCCCGCCCGACCCCTCCGCCTGGGCGCCGGTCGACCGCTTGCGGTCGTGTCCGCCGCGCCGGTCGATGAGCAGGTCGCCGACGAAGAACGTCAGCGCCCCCGCCGCGAGCCCGGCCAGCAGCACCCAGCCGCTCGCCGACCTGGACGCGTCCTCCACCAGGTCGTACGCGACCGCGCTGATGAGCACGCCCGCGCCGAACGCCATGATCAGGCCGGTGAGTCGACGGCTCGGCGTGCGCCACAGCACGAGGGCGGCGCCGATCAGCAGCGACGAGCTGCCGAGCAGACCCCACCAGAATCCCGCCACCCCGACATTGGACCAGGCGGAGCAGGGAGGCGCCCGTCCGCGCGGCTGCGACCCGCCCGCTGCGCTGCGACCATCGCCGCATGGACCTCCACGAGCTCACGCGTCCCGTGCCCACGCCGCTGCCCCGCGCGATCGTCCGGGTCGCGCTCGGTCTGGCGCTCGCCGGGGCCGGGATCACGCACCTCACCGTGGCGCGGGAGGAGTTCCGTGCCCAGGTGCCCGGCTGGTTCCCGGTGGACGAGGACGTGACCGTGCTCGCGTCCGGGGCGGCCGAGATCGTGCTGGGCGGCTCGCTGGTCGTGCTGGCGCGCTGGAAGGTCGCGGTCGGGCTGCTCGTGGCCGCGTTCTTCGTCGTGATCTTCCCGGGGAACGTGGGCCAGTGGCTCGAGGGGAAGGACGGCTTCGGCCTCGACACCGACGCCAAGCGGTTCGGCCGGCTGTTCTTCCAGCCGGTGCTCGTGGCGCTCGCGCTGTGGTCGACGGGGGCGTTCGCCGCCCTACGCCACGCCGCCCGCGACTGACGGCCGCCCCGCCGCGCCGGTGACGACCGGGCACGTCGCGAGGTGGTCGTCCACCAGCCCGCAGGCCTGCATGGCGGCGTACGCCGTCGTCGGGCCGAAGAAGCGGAAGCCCTCGGACTTCAAGGCCTTGGCCAGGGCCACCGACTCGGGCGTGCTGGCGGGCACCGTGTCCCAGCCGTCGAGCCGCCGCTCGCGCGGCTCCGGCGCGAACGACCAGAACAGCTCGTCGAGCGAGCGCCCGGCGTCGTGCAGGGCGAGCACGGCGCGGGCGTTGCCGATGGTGGCCTCGATCTTCTGCCGGTTGCGGATGATCCGTGCGTCGCCGAGCAGCCGCTCGACGTCGTCGCCCGTGAGGGCGGCCACCCGCTCCGGGTCGAAGCCGTGGAACACCTCGCGGAACGCGGGCCGCTTGCGCAGCACCGTGATCCATGACAGCCCGGACTGGAAGCCCTCCAGCGCGATGCGCTCGAGCAGCTCGGCCTCGCCGTGCACGGGGACGCCCCACTCGGTGTCGTGGTACGCCTCGTACAGGGGGTCGCCGTCGCCGAAGCAGCGGGCGGCGAGGATCGTCGTCGTCATGCCCCCAGCCTGCCCGCCGCTGCCGACACGCGACGCCGGTTGTCCACAGGGGTGTCAGCCCTTCACCGACCCGGACATCAGCCCGCCCATGAAGTACCGGCCCAGCAGCACGTACACGAGCAGCGTGGGCAGCGACGCGAACAGGGCGCCCGCCATCGAGACGCCGTAGTCCTGCAGCAGCGCGCCGTTGGCCAGGTTGTTGAGCGCGAGCGTCACGGGCCCGTTCTGGCTGGACGAGAAGAACACGGCGAACAGGAAGTCGTTCCACGCCGACGTGAACTGCCAGATGAGCACGACCACGAAGCTCGGGATCGAGATCGGCAGCACGATCGACCAGTACGTCCGCAGCATCCCCGCGCCGTCGACGCGCGCGGCCTCGACCAGCTCGTTCGGCACGGTCATGTAGTAGTTGCGGAAGATGAGCGTCGTGATCGGGATGCCGTAGACGACGTGCAGCAGGATCAGCGACGGGACGCCGCTCGGCACGCCCAGCCCGAGCACCAGCTGGTTCAGCGGGATCATCACCGCCTGGTACGGGATGAACATGCCGAACAGGATCAGGGTGAACACGAGGTCGGCGCCCGGGAACCGCCAGCGCGACAGCACGAACCCGTTGAGCGACCCGAGGAACGCGGAGATGAGCGCGGCCGGCACCACCATCTGCACGGTGCGCGCGATCGCGGGGGAGAGCGTCGACCACGCCGTCTCCCAGTTGGCGGTGGTCCACACCTGCGGCAGGTTCCACGCCCGGCTGGGCGCGGCGTCGCCGGGACCCTTGAAGCTGGTCACGAGCAGCACGTAGACGGGCACCAGCACCACGAGGACGAAGAGCAGCAGCACCAGGTAGCGCAGCGTGCGGCCCAGGGTGAACCGGCCCCGCGGCTCCGCGGCGCGCCCGAGGTCGACCGGGCGCCCGGCCTCGGCCTCCACGACGGAGGTCATGACTTGCTCTGCCGGTGCGTGTGCACGAGGTACGGCACGATGACGATCGCCACGATGACCAGCAGGATCGTGCCGACGGCGGCCGCGTTGGCGTAGTCGAACGCGGACTTGAACACGTACATGTCCACCGCGGGCACCTTGGTCTGGTAGTTCGCCGGCTTCGAGATCGACATGATGAGGTCGAAGGCCTTGAGCGACATGTGGCCGATGATGATGAGCGCCGACAGGGCGATCGGCGACAGCTGCGGGAACAGCACGTGCCGGTACAGCTTCCACTCGCTGGCGCCGTCCACGCGGGCGGCCTCGCGCAGCTCGACGGGGATGCCGCGGAAGCCGGCCAGGAACAGCGCCATCACGTAGCCGGAGAGCTGCCAGATCGCCGGGATGGCGATCGCGACGATGCCCACGGACACGTTGTTCCACCAGTTGTTCTGCAGCGCGTCCAGGCCGATCATCTGGAACAGCCGGTTGAGGCCGGACGCCTGCTCGTCCTGGTTGGAGTTGAGCAGCCACCGCCACACCACGCCCGACGCGATGAACGAGACCGCCATCGGGAACAGGTAGATCGACCGGAAGAACCCCTCGCCGCGCAGGGGCTTGTCGAGCAGCCAGGCCCAGAGGAAGCCGACCACCATCGTGCCGACGAGGAACACCACCGTGTAGAGCACGAGGTTCGTCAGCGAGTGCTGGAACTCCTCGCTGCCCAGCAGGTCGAGGTAGTTCTGCAGCCCGACGGCCGTCGTGGGGGCCTGCCCGGTCGCCTGGGCGGCCGTGTGGTTGTCCGTGGCCGAGGTGCGGGCGTTCGCCACGATCAGGCCGTAGACGAACACGCCCACCAGGATCAGGGAGGGCAGCAGCAGGAGCAGGGGGGCGCCGGCGCGGCGGACCGCCCGGCGCCCCCTCGCCCGCGACCTGGTGCGCGTGCCGGTGGGCATCGGTGGCTCAGCCGGCGGCCGCGGCGGCGAGCTCCGACTGGAAGCCCGCCAGGTCGGACGCTCCCGAGGTGAACTTGCTGGTGGCGTCCGTGATGGCGGTGAGCGTCGCCACCGGGACGGCGGCGCCGTGCGCCAGCGAGGACACGATGGTGTCGCTCCCGAACGACTCCGCCGCGGCCTGCTGGTAGTCGCCGAAGCTCGACACGTCGACGTCGGTGCGGGCCGGGATGGAGCCCTTGGCCTTGTTGAACGCCTCCTGGCCCTCCGCGGACCCGACGGTCTCGAGCCACGCCTTCGCCCCGTCGGGGTGCGGCGCGCCCACGGGCAGCGTGAACGAGTCGGCGAGGAAGTCGAAGACGCCCTCGGTGCCCGGCACGGCGAACGCCGAGTAGTCGGTGCCGAGCTCCAGGTCCTGCTCCTCGTACGCGGCCTCGGCCCAGTCACCCATGACGGTGAACCCGGCCTGGCCGTCGATGACGAGCTGCTGCGACTCGGGCCAGTCCAGCCCGTCGCGGTCGGTGTTGGTGTAGCCCATGAGCTTCTGGAAGTCCTCGAGGGCCGCCGTCACCTCCGGCCCGGACCAGTCGGTCGAGCCGTCCCACAGCCCCGAGTAGCCGTCCGCGCCGAGGTCGGCGAGCAGCACGGTCTCGAGCAGCTGCACCTGCGTCCACGCCTGCGCTACGGCGAGCGGGGTGACCCCGGCCTCCTTGAGCTTGTCGAGGTCGCCCATCCAGGCGCCGAGGTCGTCGTAGGTGGCGTCGGGGTCGATGCCGGCGTCCTCGAGCACCTGCCGGTTGGACCACACCACGTTGGCGCGGTGGATGTTCGACGGGATCGAGTAGATCTTGCCGTCGTCGGCGGTCAGCCGGTCCATGAGGTCGGCCGGGAACGCGTCGGTGAGCCCGAACTCGTCGTACAGGCCCGAGACGTCCTCGATCTGCGCGGCGTCGATGTAGTCCTGCAGCTCGGCGCCCGCGTGCGCCTGGAACGTGTCCGGCGGGTCCTGCGCCTGGAGCCGGGTCTGCAGCAGGTCCTTCGCCTGCGAGCCCGCGCCGCCGGCGACTGCGCCGTTGACGAACTTCACGTCCGGGTGCTGCTCGTTGAACACGCCGACCAGCGCGTCGAGGCCGGCCTTCTCGGAGCCGGCGGCCCACCAGGTGAAGACCTCCACCTCGTCGCTGCCGCCGCTCCCGCCGCTGCCGCCGCTCTCGGGTTCGTCGCCGTTCCCGCCGCACGCTGCCAGTGCCAGCGCCACGACAGCCGCGGCGGCCGCGACCATCGATGTCCTGGGAGCTCCTCGCATGGTGCCTCACCCCTACGCCCGCGGGCCGGCGGGGGGCCGGTGCGTCCTCGAGCCACCGGCCTGGCGCGTCGTCGCGCCCCGGTCTCGCTTTCATCGCACGGCGGTGCGGTCACGGTGTCAAGGAATCCTGCGAACCTTCGCCCGAATCGTGACCGGAAGTCACCCGCGAGACCTCCATCCGGCCCTGCGAGGGGGCTCGGGTGGCGCGCCCAACCAGGCGAGGAACGGCCGCTCGACGACGGACGCCAGCACGGCGTAGCCGGCCGCGTCGGGGTGGAAGCCGTCCCCGCCGCCGACCTCGTGCCGCCACGTCGCGTCGCCCACCGTCGGGCCGAAGGTGTCGACCCAAGGGACGCCGCGGTCGGCGCAGGCGCGGGCGAACTGGTCGCCGAGCCGTCGAATGCGGCCGTTCTGGGCGTCGTCGTCCACCGCGGGCGGCCCGACGACGAGCGTGGCGGCCCGCCCGACGGCGTCGATCGCGCGGTGCAGCGCCTCGACGGAGCCCGCGGAGGGGAGACGCACCCGGCCGCCCTGCTCCACGGTGTCGTTGACGCCGAACGCGAGGACGACGCGGTGCTCGTCGCCCGCGGAGAGGCGGGGGCGGAGCTCGTCGGCCAGCCGGTCGGCGACCTGGCGGGACGTCTCGCCCCGCACGCCGAGGTTGTACGCGGTGAGCCGGTGCCCCCGGGCGAGCGCGGCGGCGGTGACCCGCCCGACCCAGCCGAGGCCGGTCGGGTCGCCCGTGCCCGCCACGTAGGAGTCGCCCGCGAAGCAGATCCGCACGTCCGGTGCCGTCGTCATGCCGGGACCGTACCGGGCGCCCCTAGTCCCTGGAGAGCACGAGCGCGGCGCTGTGCCCGCCGAACCCGAACGCGTCGACCAGCGCGTGGCGGGCGTCGGTCGCGCGCGGCGCGGTCACGACGTCGAGGTCCACCTCGGGATCCGGGTCCTCCAGGTTGAGCGTGGGCGGCACGACGCCGTCGCGCAGCGCGAGGAGCGCGACCAGGGCGCCGAGCGCGCCGGACGCACCGAGCAGGTGCCCGGTCGACGCCTTCGTGGCCGTGACCGGCGGGGGGACGCCCAGCGCGGCCCGCAGCGCCGCGGCCTCGTTGACGTCCCCGGCCGGGGTGGACGTCGCGTGCGCGTGCACCAGCCCGACGTCGCCGGGGTCGATCCCCGCGTCGCGCAGCGCGAGCCGCACCGTGCGGGCCTGGTTGTCGGGATCGCCGCCCACGATGTCGTACGCGTCCGACGTCACGGCGGCGCCGTCCACCGCGCCGAGCACGGTCGCGCCCCGCGCCCGGGCGTGCTCCTCCGCCTCGAGCACCAGCAGGACGGCTCCCTCACCCATGACGAAGCCGTCACGGCCGGAGTCGAACGGCCGGGACGCGCGCGCGGGCTCGTCGTTGCGGGTCGACAGCGCACGGGTCTGGGCGAACGCGACGAGGGAGAAGGGGAGCACGCCCGCCTCGACGCCCCCGCACACGACGACGTCGGCCTGCCCGGTGCGGATCAGGTCGCGGCCGGCGGCGATGGCCTCCGACCCGGCGGCGCACGCGCTGACCGGCGCACGGGCCCCGGCGCGCGCCCCCAGGTCGATCGACAGCCACGCCGCGGGGCCGTTCGACATGAGCATCGTGACCGCGTGCGGCGAGACGCGGCGCGGTCCGGCCTCGGACAGCACACGGCTCTGCGCGAGAGTGGTCGCGATGCCGCCGTTGGCGGTGCCGACGGCCACCGCGACCCGGTCCGGGTCCGCACGGGGCGACCCGGCCGACCGCCACGCCTCGTGCCCCGCGACCAGCGCCAGCTGCTCGGCGCGGTCGGTGCGCCGCAGCCGGCGCGCGTCGAGCGCCCGCGCGAAGCCGTCGTCCACCCGCGCCGCGATGCGGACGGGCAGGTCGTTCGCCCAGTCGTCCTCGATCGTCGCGACCCCCGACCGTCCGGCCAGCAGCCCACGCCACGTCTCGTCCGCCGTCCGCCCCAGGGGCGTGACCGCCCCGACCCCCGTCACCACCGTCCGTCGCACCCGCCTGCTCCTCGTCAGTCCGGTTGCCCCCTGCACCCGCACCGTGCGAGACCTCGCCGTGGGGCACACTCTGCCGTGCCTCCCCGCGCGTCGCCCTGCAGGTCAGGCCTTCGCGCGGTTCCATGGGGTGTTGGCCGGGACCCCGCGCGACGAGGCGAGGGGGCCGCGAGGACGATCCACGGCGAGGATCCAGGAGGTCGCGATGAGCCAGACGATCGACGAGGCCGGAGCGGGAGGGGCGGGCGGCGCCGCCCCCGACCAGGGCCTCAAGCGGGTGATGGGGCGCAAGCTTCTGCTGCTCTTCATCGTCGGGGACATCCTCGGCACCGGCGTCTACGCCCTCACCGGGCAGGTGGCGGGCGAGGTCGGCGGCGCCGCGTGGGCACCGTTCCTCATCGCGTTCGTGGTGGCGACGCTCACCGCGTTCTCGTACCTGGAGCTGGTCACCAAGTACCCGCAGGCCGCGGGTGCCGCGCTCTACACGCACAAGGCCTTCGGCATCCACTTCGTCACGTTCATCATCGCGTTCATGGTGATGAGCTCGGGCATCACCTCGGCGTCGACGGCGTCCAACGCGTTCGCGGGGTTCCTCAGCGACGGGTTCGGGCTCGGCCTCGAGGAGGGCGGCACCGGGCGGATCGCGATCGCGCTCGGCTTCATGACCCTCGTGGCGCTGGTGAACTTCCGCGGCGTCGGCGAGAGCGTCAAGGCGAACGTGGTGCTGACGCTGGTCGAGCTGTCCGGCCTGCTCATGGTGATCTTCGTCGGCATGTGGGGGATGACGCAGGGCCGGGCGGACTTCTCTCGCGTCGCGGTGTTCGAGAGCGCCGACGACAAGAGCGTGTTCCTCGCGGTCACCGCCGCGACCACGCTGGCGTTCTTCGCGATGGTCGGCTTCGAGGACTCCGTGAACATGGCGGAGGAGTGCCGGGACCCGGTGAAGGACTTCCCGCGCACGATGCTCACGGGGTTGTCGATCACCGGCCTGATCTACGTGCTGGTCGCGATCACCGCGGTGGCGCTGGTGCCGGTGGGCGACCTCACCGACGACTCGCAGGGCTCGGCCCTCACGCAGGTCGTGGCGGCCGGCGCGCCCGGGCTTCCCTTCGACACGATCTTCCCGTTCATCGGCATGTTCGCCGTCGCGAACTCGGCCCTGATCAACATGCTCATGGCGTCGCGGCTGCTGTACGGGCTGGCGAACCAGGGGGTGCTGCCGCGGGCGTTCGGCAAGGTGCACCGCACGCGCCGCACGCCGTGGGTGTCGATCATCGTGACCACCCTGATCTCGTTCGGGCTCATCATCTACGTGGTGCGCGCGAGCGGCACCGAGTCCGGGTCCAACGCCATCAGCCTGCTGGGCGGCACGACGTCGCTGCTGCTCCTGATCGTGTTCGCCGTCGTGAACGTGGCCCTGCTGGTGCTGCGGCGCAAGCCCGTGCAGCACCAGCACTTCCGCACCAAGGCCCCGATCGCCCTCCTCGGGGCGATCACCTGCGCCTACCTCGCCGGGCCGTGGGCGCGCAGCGCGGAGCAGCAGGAGCAGTACGTCATCGCGGGCGGGCTCATCGCCGTCGGCGTCGTGCTCTCGTTCGCGACGTGGCTCTACAACCGGGCCGTGCGGCACCAGCCCACCGAGTTCGAGCACGTCGAGGAGCTCGACGAGGACAAGCCCGGCGCGGGGTACCCCAAGCGGTGACGAGGGTCGCGCCGCGCCCGACGCGGGACGGTCAGCTCGTCATCCTGCCGTCGACGAACAGGATCGTCCCGGGCTCCGCGCCGATGCGTCGGGTCGCCTCGACGAAGAACCCCGGGTCGGGCTTCGCGATGCCGACGTCGTGCGAGTAGCAGCTGGTGTCGAACAGGTCGTCGTAGCCGAGGACGTCACGCATGTACGCGCTCCGGCCGCCTTCCTGGTTGGTGCCCAGGTGGATGCCGTACCCGTGGCGTCGTAGTGCGTCGACGACGGCGAACGACTCGGGAACCGGCTCGACACGGCACCAGACGTCGGCGAACACCTCCTCGACAGGGGTGTCGATGCCGTACTCGGAGAGAAGCCCAGCCAGCGCGGGCAGGAACTCGCCCTCGCCGGCGAGAGCTCTGGTCCGCAGGGAATTCCGCGGCCTCAGCCGTCGTCCGGCGGCTCGTGGCCCTGCCCTGCGTCGGCCTCGACGGCGGTGAGGTCGGGGACCGTGAGATCGGGGGCGGCAAGACCGGGCGGGTCGGCCGGCGGGTCATGGGTGGTCCGCCCGGTCGGTGAGGTCCAGGTCAGGGTGCCGTCCGGCCCGGGCGCGCTGCGCCACGACGTCTGATGCTTCAGCACGTGGTGGTGGCGGCAGAGATGGGCGAGGTTGTCCGCGACCGTGCGGCCGCCGTCGGCCCAGGCGACGACGTGGTCGACGTCGCAGCGGGCGGCGGGCCGCGCGCAGCCCGGGAACCGGCAGACGCCGTCGCGCTCCTGCAGGAGGGTGCGCAGTGCCGCGGGCACGGTGTACGTGCCGGGATCCGTGGTGAGCACGCGGCCGTCCGCGGGGTCGACGAGCAGCCGGCGCAGCGACGGGGCTGCGGATGCCAGCGCGGTCGCCGTCGCCGCGTCCACCGGGCCGTGACCGTCGAGCTCCGCCGCCGCCTCGGAGTGCCCGAGCAGCGAGAGCACGGGCACCGTCACCCGCACCGTCGGGGTGATGCGGCGCGCGATCTGCGCGAGGCCCGGGGTGGAGCGGGCCGCCGGGGGCGCGTCGCCCGCGAGGAGCAGGTCGGCCAGGGCGTCGGCGCGGAGCTGGGCCATGGTGCGGCCGTCCCCGTCGTCCCGGGCGCGGGTCCCCGCGCGGGTGAGGCGGTCGAACGCGGCGTGGGCGGCAGGGGCGGGAAGGTGGGCCGTGAGCCAGGCCATGCCGTCGGTGCCGGGGTCGAGGTGGACGGCCCGCGACTCCGCGGCACGACGGTGCCGCTCGAGGAACGGCTCGGGGTGGACGAGGTCGCGCGCGCGGCGCAGGTGCCGGCGGAGCTGGGGAACGGTGCAGGCCGCGGCACGGGGCAGCACGGCCCCCTCGACCCGCGCACGCGCCTCGGGGGTCGGGAGCTCGGCCAGGGTGTCCGCGACGGCGGTCGCATGCGCCAGCGAGAGGTGACCGCGACACAACGCGTCGAGGGTGCCACGCCCCGGCTCGCCGACCTCGCCCGCCAGCGTGCGGGCCGTGTCGAGGAGGTGGGCGGCCGCCGGCTCGGTGAGGCGCAGGGCCGTGGCCAGGTCGGCGGTGAAGGCACGACGAGCGAGGTCGTGGCGTCGCTCGAGCCCTGCGCGGCTCAGCGCGACGTCGTCGTCGGAGAGCAGCGCCGCCTCGGCGCTCGCGGCCGCGCGGCGGGCCCGTTCGACGGCGACCAGCTTGCGTCCCTCGAGCTCGTCGATCTGCCGCTGGATCGCCACGGCCTCGTCGATCGCGGCCGACGCGTGCGCGAGCGACGACCCGGTGCCGGGTCGCTCGAGCGCGGCGGGCTGATCGAACATGTGTTCGACCCTAGCGTTCCGCGCCGCACCGCGACAAGGGTGTGGACAACGGCCTGTGGACCACCGTCGGCGCAGGTCAGGCGGCGTCGAGCGCCTGCTCGAAGGCGGCCAGCACGGGCGCGTTGAAGAGGACGAAGCGCACCTCGTCGACGGCGCCCGGGTTCAGGTCGTCCCACTCCCGGACCGCGCGGACGGCGGCGTGCGCGACGTCGTCGGGGGCCCAGCCGTAGACGCCGGCGCCGACCGCCGGGAACGCCAACGTCCGGGCGCGCACGTCGGCCGCGACGTCGAGCGACCGGGTGAAGCAGGACGCCAGCAGCGCCGGGTCGGTCTCGCCGGCGTGCCGGTTCGGACCGACCGTGTGGATCACCCACGCGGAGGGCAGGTCGAAGCCGGGCGTGGCGACGGCGTCGCCCACGGGCAGGCCGTCGGGGAGGGTGGTGCGTCGCAGCTCGCGGCAGGCCTCGAGCAGGCGCGGCCCGGCGGCCGCATGGATGGCACCGTCGACCCCGCCGCCGCCCAGCAGCGACGAGTTCGCGGCGTTGACGGTCGCGTCGACCGCGACGGTGGTGATGTCGCCCTGCTCGATGGTGATGCGCACGGGCTGCTCCCGGTGGCTCGGAAGGTGGTCAGGCGGCGCGGAGCGCCTTCTCCTCGTCGGGCATGAGGATCCACAGCACGATGTAGGCCAGCACCTGCGGGCCGGGGATGAGGACGGACGCCACGGCGAGGACGCGGACGAGGCCGCGGCTCCAGCCGAGGTAGTCCGCGAGACCGGCGCACACGCCGCCGAGCACGCGGCCGTGCTTCGGCCGGAACAGCTTGCGCCGCGGGGTGGCGTCGGGCGACTGGTACGGGGTCTGGGGGTAGGGGGTCGCGGTGCTCATGGTTCGACGGTACGAGCGGCCTCGCGGGCTCGGTATCGGGTGGTCCCCCCGTTCGACCCTGAGGAACCCCGAGCGGGCCCGGTCCGGGGCAGGTAGCGCCCGACCGGGCCCGGGTCGTGGAACGTGCCCTCGTCGAGCACCACGCGTCCCCCGGCGACGACGGTCCGGGGCCAGCCGGTGAGCTCCATCCCGTCGAAGGGCGAGAAGTCCGTGCCCTGGTGGAGCGCGGCGGCGTCGACCGTCCGGCGCTCCGCCGGGTCGAGCACCACGAGGTCCGCGTCGTACCCGACGGCGACGACGCCCTTGGTGACGAGCCCGTTGATCCGCGCCGGGGCCGTCGCGACCACGTCCACGAACCGCTCCACCGGCAGGCCCCGGCGGACGACCAGCGCGGTGAACGCCGCGGGCAGGCGGGTCTCCACCCCGGGGAGCCCGTGCGGCATGCGGCGCACGTCGTCGCGGTACGCCTGCTTCTGGGCGAGGTCGTAGCACGAGTGGTCGGAGGCGATGGTGTCCACACGGCCCCCGGCGACGTGCTCGAGGAGCCCCGCCGCCGCGGTGGCCGGTCGGATCGGAGGGCAGCAGGCGAACTTCTCCGGCGTCGCCGTCGCGTAGACCGACTCGTCGAGCAGGAGGTAGTGCGGGCACGTCTCGGAGTACACGACCTGGCCGCGGGCCCGCGCCTCCGCGACGGCCTCGACGGCGGCGGGGGTGGTCTGGTGCACGAAGTAGACCGCGGCGCCCGTGTAGGAGGCCACGGCGAGCATCTCGCGCACGGAGGCGTCCTCCGAGATCGCCGGCCGGGAGCGCGGGAGGTCCTCGATCCCGATGTGGCCGTCGGCCGCGCAGGCGGCCGTGCGGTCCACGACGATCGCGTCGTGCTCGGAGTGGACGTACGCCAGCCCGCCGAGGCGCGCCATCTCCTTCATGACCCGCAGGATCGTGTCCTCGTCGGCCATCGTGGTGCCGCGGTTGGTCGTGTACAGCTTCACGGACCGCACGCCCAGGTCGGCCATCTCCTCGAGCTGGGCGGGGACGTCGGCGTCCCACCTGATGACCGCGCCGTGGAGGCCGACGTCGCACCGGGCGCCGTCGACGAGGCCGAGCTTGTTCCGGAGGGCCGCGATCGGGCTCTCACCGGGGTCGGCCGGGATCCCGAAGTCGATGATCGTCGTGGTGCCGCCGTGGAGGGCAGCGGTCGTGGCCCGTGCGTAGGTGTCCAGGGACTTGTACGCCCCGGTCACCTGCTCGACGTGGCAGTGGCCGTCCACCCCGCCGGGGATCACGAGCATGCCCGTGGCGTCGACGGTGCGCGCCGAGGGCGGGAGCTCCTCGACGTCGCCGGCGTAGATCGCCGTGATGGTGCCGCCGGTCACGCCGACGTGCCCGTAGGTCGTGCCGCCGGCGTTGACGACGGTGGCATGGGTGATGAGCAGATCGTGGATCACAGGTCCTCCTCGGGCCGTGGACGGGCGGGTCACCGACGGGGCTCGCGCCGCAGCGCGGCGCGGAGCGCGGGCGACAGACCGGCGTCGTCCTTGCGCGGCGGCGGGGCGGAGGAGCCCGCGCGGGCGGTACCGGGGGCGAGGCGGACGAGCGCCTCGGCCTGCGCGACGCCGGCGGACACGCCGTCGACGACGGGGACGGGGATCTGGCCCGCGACGTCCCGCGCCAGCCCGGCCAGCGGGGCGCCCGCGAGGATGACGACGTCCGCGCCGTCGCGGCTCACGACCTCGTGGGCCAGCCGCACCAGCTCCGGCCCGAAGTCCTCCTGCACGGTCCCGATGCCGCGCAGCGGCTCGCGGAGCGAGCGGATGGAGGCGAGGCGACCGAGCAGGCCGCTGCGCTCCACGCAGTCGCGGTACCAGGAGGAGATCCGCTCGGAGATCGCGATGATCGAGAACCTGGCGCCGAGCAGGGACGCCGTGGCGAGCGCGGCCTCGGTGATGCCCACCACGGGCACGTCGACGAGCTCCTTGAGCGCCGGCATCCCCGGGTCGCCGAACGCGGCGACCACCACGGCGTCGGCGGACGCGCCGTCGGTCGCGAGGATCTCCGCGACGGCGGAGGCGGCCAGCAGCGACTCCAGGCGCGTCTCGATGTAGGCGACGCCGCTGCCCGCGGTCCGGACGACGACCTCGGTGCCCGGGCTCGCCACCCGGCGGGCCTCGGCGGCGATGAGGTCGGTGACCGGTTCGCTGATGTTGGGGTTGACGACGAGCAGCTGCATGAGGGCTCCGGGGGTCGGGGGGCGGACGGCGGTGGCGGCGGACGGTTCAGCCGGCGGCCGAGCGGGGACCAGGCGCGGGGCGGGGCGCGGGGGACACGAGGTCCTCGACGGCCCCGCCCACCTGCAGGGCGAGCCGGTCGGCCCCGTGCCGGGCCGCGACCTGGAACCCGACGGGGGTGGGGCCGTCGACGCCGCAGGGGACGCTCAGTGCGGGGTGCCCGGTCAGGTTGAACGGCATCGTGAGCCGGCAGTAGCGCGGCAGGTCGACCTCGGGTCTCATCCCGGCCAGCGGCACGGCGCCGATCGCGAGCGTCGGGGAGCAGAGGACGTCGAGGCGGGCGTCGTCCATCGCCGCGTCCACGGCGCCACGGACCTCCTGCCGGACGCGCCGCGCGCGGGCGACCTGCGACGGCGTGATCCGTCCGGCGTCGTCGAGGAACCGCCGGGTGCCCGCGTGATACCCCCGCCGCACCTCGGCGGGGACGTCCCGGTGCATGGCCGCGGCCTCGGACGCCCCGATCGTGCCGTGCGCGTCAGCGGCCTGGTCGAGGGCGGGGATCTCGAGGCGGACCACCTCGGCGCCGGCCGCGGCGAGCAGGTCCAGGCACGCGCTCACCGCGGCCTCGACGCCGGGCTCCAGGTCCCGGAAGAAGTAGCCGACGCAGCCGATGCGCAGTCCGCGCACCGTCCGCCCCACGGGTCCGCCCAGGTCGGTGAGCGCGTCGAGGAGGAGGGCCGAGCCGGCCACGTCCCGGGTGATCCAGCCGACGTGGTCGTTCGAGGTGGCGCCCGGCAGGACGCCGTCGGTGCTCACGGCGCCGTGCGTCGGCTTCAGACCGACCAGGCCCAGCAGCGAGGCGGGTTTGCGGACCGAGCCGCCACCGTCGGTGCCGACGGCCGCCAGGCACGACCCCACCGCCACCGACGCCGCGCCGCCGACCGTCGACCCGCCCGCATACAGGTCGGGCCGGTCAGGGTGGCGGGTGGGCGGCTCGCTCGTGCCGTAGCCGAACTCGTGGGTGTGCTGCTTCCCGACGACGACCGCGCCGGCCTCGCGGAGCGCCCGCACGACCGCGGCGTCGCGCGGCGGTCCGGGTGGCTCCCAGCTCGCGGAGCCCGCACGGGTGGGCAGGTCGGCCGTGGCGAGGAGATCCTTGACGCCGATCGGGAGGCCGCGCAACGGGCCACCGGACACCCGGTCGGCGTCCGCGCGGCGAGCGGCGGCCCGCGCCGCGTCGGGGTCGAGCGCGACGTAGGCGTGCACGTCGTCCTCCGTGGCGGCCGCGACGTCGAGGGCGGCGTCCACGAGGTCCGTGCTGGTGAGCGAGCCGTCGGCGAGCCGCGCGGCGGCCTCGGCGAGCGTGGGGACGCGGCGGGGAGCGGTGGTGGTCATCTCAGCACCGGTGCCCGGTCGGGCCGTCGGCGGGTGCCCATCCCGCGACGTCGGCCCAGAGGTGCTCGGCCCGCTTCTGGGCGTCGGCGACGACGCCGACGGCGTCCACGGTGAGCACCTCGTGGTCGCGGACCACGAACCGGCCGCCGACCATCACCGAGCGGACGTCGGAGCCGTGACCGGCGTAGACCATGCTCGCGACCGGGTCCAGGACCGGGGCCAGGTGGGGGCCCTGCAGGTCCACCAGCAGGAGGTCGGCGAGCTTGCCCGCCTCGATCGACCCGAGCTCGTGCTCACGCCCGAGGGCTCGCGCCCCCTGGATCGTGGCCATCTCGAGCGCGTCCATGGCCTTGATGGTGTCGGCGTTCCCCTCGGCGACGCGGTTCACGGCGACGGCGAAGCGCATGGCCTCGATCATGTCGTGCGCCATGTTGTCGGTGCCGAGGCCGACGCGCGCCCCGAGCCGGCGGAGCTCGGGGACGGGGGCGATCCAGCCGCTCTTGGCGTTCACCGCCGGCAGGTGGCAGACGGTCGCCCCGGAGTCGGCGAGGAGCTGCGCCTCGCCGTCCCCGAGGAACGCGCAGTGCCCGGCCACCAGGTCGGGCCCGAGGACCCCGACGTCGGCGAGGTGCTCCACCGAGCCGCGGCCCGTGAGCCGGCGGACCTGGGCGACCTCGCCCGCGCTCTGTCCGAGATGGACGAACATCCCCACGCCGGCCTCGTCGGCGAGCGCCCGCGCCCGGCGGAGCAGGCCGGGGGACGCGGTGTCCGGGCCGTGCGGCCCGACGTGGCACGTGATCCGGCCGTCGTCGTAGCCGTGCCAGTCCTCGATGAGCTGCGCGTTCGCGTCGAGCAGCCGCCGGCCGCGCGCCTCGTCGTAGGTGTACGACCCGTGCCGGACGCTGAACAGGTCCGCGTCGTGGACCCGTTCGCTCACGACGGCGCGGATGCCGACGTCGGCCAGGGCCCGGACGTTGCTCTGCGAGTGGATGTAGTTCTCCACGATCGTGGTGGAGCCCATCGCGAGCGCCTGCATGGCGCCGAGCCGCGACATCACGACCGTGTCCTCGGGGGACATCACGACGCCCTGGGGGATGTCGCGCCGGTAGATCGGGGCGCCGCCCATGTCGTCGCCGATGCCGCGGGTGACGCCGATCGCGCAGTGCACGTGCAGGTTGACGAACCCGGGCAGCACCATCTGGCCGCGGGCGTCGACGCGCGTCGCGGCCGGGTAGGCGGCCTCGAGGTCCGCCGTCCTGCCGACCGCCGCGACGTGCCTGCCGGAGATCGCGACGGCGCCGTCCTGGAGGATCGTGCGCTGCGGGTCGACGGTGACGACCGTCGCGTGGGTGAGGAGGGTGACTGCGTCCACGGTGTGCTCCTGTGCTCGTGGGGTGGCTCGTGGGGTGGCTCGAGGGCCGGGTGGCGGCGGGCCCTCGTCAGGCGGGCCTCGACGTCGGGGTCGGGTACCGGTCCAGCCACCAGCGGGCGATGTCGAGCCGCCGGGCGAACCACACCCCGTCGTGGCCGAGGAGGTGGTCGAGCAGCTCGCGCAGCACGTGCGCCCGCGCCGGCTGTCCCATGAGCCGCGCGTGGAGCCCGATGCTCATCATCGCGGGGCGGGTCTCCCCCTCCTCCCAGAGGAGGTCGAAGGCGCGCCTGCCGTAGTCGAGGAACGATCCCGGGCCGGAGTAGGACTGGCCGGGCAGGAAGAGCCCGTCGTTGAGCGTGAACGAGTAGGGGATCACGAGATGGTCCCGGCCCAGCACGCTCGTGTAGTACGGCACGTCGTCGGCGAACGAGTCGCTGTCGTACAGGAACCCGCCCTCCTCGACCAGCAGCTCGCGAGTGTTGACCGACGCCGGCTGGCGGCTGTACCAGCCGCGCGGGCGCTCGCCGCAGGTGGCCTCGATCGACTCGATCGCCATGTGCAGCCGCTCCCGCTCGACGTCGCGCGCAAGGGTGCTGACGTTCTCCCACCGGTACCCGTGGCAGCACACGTCGTGCCCACGCTCGGCGATCCAGGCGCCCACCTCGGGGTTGAGCTCGAGCGCCTGGGCGCAGCCCTGGATCGTCGCCGGGAGCCCGCGCTCGTCCAGGATGCGCTGGAGGCGCCAGATGCCGGCGCGCGAGCCGTACTCGAAGATCGACTCGTTGCCGAGGTCGCGCACGGGCAGCGGCGGGTAGTCGAACTCCTGCGGCACCTCGTTGCGCCCGTCGCCCGACGCGTAGGAGAGCTCGCTGCCCTCCTCGTAGTTGATCACCAGGCAGACCGCGACGCGGGCGCCACCGGGCCACTCGACGCCGGCGCCGTCGCGGCCGTAGCCCACGAGGTCCCGCGCCGTCGGCGTGCCGGTCGTCGTCATGCCTCGCTCCTCTCGCGTGCGGGGGCGGCGTACGGCAGCGAGGCCTGGCGCAGCTCACGGCACTCGTCCGCGTGCGGGCCCACGCGGACGTCGATCGACGGCCCGCCGTCCGCCACCTGGGCGGCGAGGGCGCGGGGCGAGTAGCCGCCCCACGCGCGGTCGCCGGGCAGCCGGGTGCCGCCGACGACGACCGCGCCGACGCCGTGCACCAGGCAGGCGCCCAGGCACATCGGGCACGGCTCGAACGTGGTGTAGAGGGTCGCGTCCCCCGGCGGAAGGCCGGTCGCGGCCAGCGCGCGCAGCGCCACCACCTCCGCGTGCGCGGCCGGGTTGCCACCGGTCACGGCCTCGTTGCCGCCGGCGGCCACGATCTCGTCCCCGACGACGACCACCGCGCCGACCGCGAGGTCCCCGCGGTCGCCGGCCCGCCGGGCCTGCGCGAGCGCGGCGCGGAGGAACCGTTCGTCGTCGCGCCCGCCCGTGGCCGTCATCGGCCCACCTCTCGCAGGTCGGTCGACGCCGTCTCCTTCGCGAGGAGCACGCAGCCGATGAGGACCAGCAGGGTCGCGGCGAGGTAGACCGCCACCGGGACCCACGAGTCGAACCGGGCGATCATCGCAGTCGTGATGATCGGGGCGACCGCGCCGCCGAAGACTCCGGCGCTCTGGAAGCCCAGGCCGGCACCGGTGTAGCGGACCTTGGTGGGGAACAGCTCGGGGACGTAGGCGGCCAGCGGGCCCCACATGGCGGCGATGAAGAAGTTGCCGACCACGGGCGCGAGGAAGACGAGCGCGATGCTCCCGGAGCCCAGCAGGGGGAAGTAGGCGAACGCCCAGACGACGGACCCGACCGCGCCGAGCAGGAGCACGGGGCGGCGGCCGAGCCGGTCGCACAGCCGGCCCCAGAAGAGGATCGACAGCGCCTGGCTCGCGGCGCCCGCCAGGACGGCGTTCAGGAGCACCTGGCGGGGCAGGTCGAGCTGGGTGGTGCCGTACACGAGGATGAAGACGTTCACGACGTAGAAGGCGACGTCGCTGCCCACGCGGGAGCCGATGGCGATGAGCAGCGGCCGCCAGTGCTCGGTGAGCACGGTGCGCAAGGGCGTCTTCTCGCTCTCTTCCCGCGCTTCCTCCTCGAACAGGGGCGACTCCTTCACCTGCGTGCGGATCCACAGGCCGATGAGGACGAGCAGGGTGCTGAGCAGGAACGGCACGCGCCAGCCCCAGGCGAAGAAGGCGTCCTCCGAGACGAGGTACGTGGTGAGCGAGAACACCGCGTTCGCGATGAGCAGGCCGAGCGGGCTCGCGATCTGCACCAGCGACCCGAGGAACCCTCGCCGGCCCGCGCTGCTGTACTCGCCGACCATCAGCGCGGCGCCGCCCCACTCGCCGCCGAGGCCGATGCCCTGGACGAACCGCAGGACCGTGAGGAGGAGCGGCGCGAGGATGCCGATGCTGGCGTACGTCGGCAGCAGCCCGATGAGGCCGGTGGCCGTGCCCATGAGCACCAGCGTCACGATGAGGACGTTCTTGCGGCCGTACCGGTCGCCGAAGTGGCCGAAGATCGCGGCGCCGAGGGGCCGGGTCACGAACGCGACCGCGTACGTGACGAGCGACAGCATCGTCGCGGTCAGCCGGTCGCCCTCGGGGAAGAAGAGCTGGGGGAACACGAGCGCGGCCGCCGAGCCGTAGATGAAGTGGTCGTACCACTCGAGCGTGGTGCCGACCGCGCTCGCGCCGACGACGCGTCGAAGGGTCTTCTTGTCGGTCCGGACGTCGGAGACGTCGGTGGACGGGGAAGCGTTCATGCAGGTCTCTCCAACCGGGTTTCACGTGCCTCGGTGCGGGGCGTCCTCGTCGTCGAGGGAGCACGGGAGCGACGGCGATCGTCTGCCCGCGTCGTTGCGGGACTCGTGCGGATCTGCCAGTCACGGGCCGCGGCGGTACTCGTCCGTCGTGACCCGTGCATGAAGTGGTGTCGGCGATGGTGGCAACTCGGGATCCCATCTGTCAAGAGTTTGGGATCCCGAGTTACGAGGGTGTGAACGGGAGGTTCTGGCGGCGTGTCGCCGCTCGAGCGCCTGGAAGGTCAGGCGCGCGGGGTGGGCCCCTCGGCCGCGTCGTCGAACAGGTAGGCCATGGTCCGAGCCCGGTAGGCGATCACGTGGTCGCGGGCGATCGTCGCCGCCAGCTCGGGGTCGCCGGCCGCCATCGCCTCGTACAGGCGGGCGTGCTCCTGGTTGACCAGGTCCAGGTCCAGGATCTGCCGGAACAACCAGTGCAGCCGGCCGAGCAGCGGCTGGAGGATGTCCTGCAGCAGCTCGTTCCCCGCGAGCGTGATGATCTCGTCGTGGAACCGCGCGTTCGCGGCGTGCGCCGCGTCGTCGTCGCCGTCGGCGATGGCCTGAGCGGCCGCGGCGAGGATCGAGCCGAGCTCGTGGGGCACGCCGCCCGCGATGCGCACGGTCGCCTCACGGACGGCGAGCACCTCGAGGGCCTCGCGGATGCCGAACAGCTCGGAGACCTGCTTCTCGTCCAGACCCGTGACGACCAGCCCGCGCGACGGGAGGCTCTCGACCAGGCCCTCGCGCTGCAGCATGCGCAGCGCCTCGCGCACGGGGTGGCGTGACGCGGAGAAGCGTTCCGCGAGGTCGCGTTCCACCAGGCGTTCGCCCGGCTGCAGCCGGCCGTCGAAGATCTCGGCGCGGAGCTCGTCGCCCACGATGTCGCGGAGGGGCTTGCTGTTGCGGTACAGACGGCTCGATGCCTGCCTTGCCAACGGTGTGCCGCCCCTCGTCCGAACCCGGTCTCGGGAGTCAGGCTAGCGTTCGGGCAACGTGCCGCACTCCTGGAAGGGACCCCGTTGTCGCAGACGAGACGCCCGCTCGTGCTCCTGGTGAACCCCAACAGCAGCGCCGCGACCACCGAGCTCATGGTGGGGGTGGCGCGCACGCACCTCGAACCCGCCGGCCTGGAGGTCGAGGGGCTGACGGCGGAGTCCGGCCCCACCATGATCGTCGGCACCGCCGAGCTCAAGCGGTCCGTCCCGGGAGTCCTGGAGGTGGCTCGGCGGGGCCTTCGGGACCGGGAGGGGCGGGTCGCCGCCGTCGTCGTCGCGGCGTTCGGCGACCCGGGACGGGAGGAGCTGGCCGACGCCGTCGGCATGCCCGTCGTCGGGATCGGTCAGGCCTCGGTCCTGGAGGCGTCCGCCGGGGGCCGCAGGTTCGGCATGGCGACCACGACGCCCGGCCTCGTCGGCCCGCTGGAAGCCCTCGTGCGCCGGCACGGGGCCGCGGCGCTCTTCACCGGCGTCCGGCTCACGCCGACCGGACCTCGGGAGCTCGCCGCGCTGCCCGCGCAGCAGGACCAGGAGCTGGGCGACGCGGCCCGGGCGTGCCTCGCCGAGGACGGGGCGGAGGCCGTCATCATCGCCGGCGGGCCGCTGAGCGGCACGGCGCGGCGGCTCTCCGCGGCAGGGATCGGGACGGTCGTGGAGCCGGTCCCCGCGGCTGCCCGCCGCGTCCTGGACCTGTGGCGGGCAGCGCCCGCTCGGTGACCCCGGCGGCGGACGGCCGTCAGTCCGCGACCGCCGCCGCCACGCGCCGCTGCGACGCCCGCGCGAACTCGGGCCAACGGTCCCAGTAGTACGGCAGGGCGATGACGCCCTCCACGAGGGTCCATCCGCGCCCGCGCTCCCACGCGCCGTCGTCCAGGTCGCCGCCCGGTCCGGCGCCGGCGGCCTCCCGGAACGCCGCCCGGTCCGGGCCGGAGAACAGCCACCAGGCGGGCGGCAGGTCGGCCGCCGGGTCGCCCACGCCGAGCGCGCCCCAGTCGATGACGGCCGTGAGGCGGCCGTCGTCGACGAGCAGGTTGCCGGGCAAGAGGTCGCCGTGCAGCCAGGTGCCGGGCACCGGGTCGGCGGCGGCCTCCAGCGCCCGGTCCCAGGCCTTGAGGACGGCGGGCCCGTCGACCCGGTCGCCCGACTCGGCGGTGGCGCGCCGCACGGCGTCGTCCAGGCGGGCGAGCGGTACCCCGCGGCCCGTGCCGTCCTTGATCGGGCCCTCCGTCGGGTCGACGGCGCGCAGAGCGGCCACGAACACGCCGAGGTCGGTGGCGGCGCGGCGCGGGTCGAGGTTCGGGGCGGTGCCGGGATCGAGCGGGTCGGCCGTCGCGGCCCCCGGCACCCACGGCACCACCGACCAGTGGAACGGGTAGGCGTCGTCCGGCTCGCCCACCGCGAGCGGCGCCGGGACGGTCAGCGGCACGTGGGGCGCGAGGCGCGGCAGCCAGCGCGCGTCGGCCAGGGCGTGCTCGCCCGCCCAGCCGACCTTCGGCATCCGCGCCACCAGGTCGTCGCCGAGGCGGAACAGCAGGTGGTCGGTGCCGGACTCGCGCACCGGGGTCACGGGCAGCGCCGCCCACCGCGGGTGCTGCGCCGCGACCAGGCGGCGGACGTCGTCGGCGGTGACGGGGACCTCGTCGTCGTGCAGCGGCATGGCGTCGACGGTAGGCGCGCCGGGGCGTCGTGGCCAGGTAATACTCGCGGGGTGCGACGAACCGGGCTGCGAGGGACGACGACGGTGCTGACGGCTGCTCTGGCGCTCGCGGTGGCGTCGTCCTGCGCGCCGGAGCCGGCGGCGTCGTCGCCGACTCCGGCGACGACGGGCGCCGCACAGATCTCCCTGCCGCCCACGAGCGGCGTCCTCGACTACCAGCTCGGCGGCGCGTACGACGAGGTGGACGCCGGCGAGGGCGCGACGGCGATCGACGTCGTCGCGCGCGACTCAACGGCCGACCCCCTGCCGGGCGCGTACAACCTCTGCTACGTCAACGGCTTCCAGACGCAGCCCGGCGAGGACGAGCTGTGGGCGGGCCGCGAGGACCTGTTGCTGCACGACGCGGACGGCGCGCTCGTCGTCGACCCGGACTGGCCGGACGAGCACGTGCTCGACCCGTCGACCGCGGAGCAGCGGGAGGGGATCCTCGAGGTGCTCGGCCCGGTGGTCAGCGGGTGCGCGGACGCCGGCTTCGACGCGGTGGAGATCGACAACCTCGACACGTGGACCCGGTTCCACGAGATCGACGAGGCCGGCGCGCACGCCCTCGCCCGCGCGTACGTGGACCTGGCGCACGACGCCGGGCTGGCGATCGCGCAGAAGAACGCGGCCGAGATCACGCAGACCGCGAAGGACGACCTCGGCTTCGACCTCGCCGTCACCGAGGAGTGCGCGGCCTGGTCCGAGTGCGCCGCCTACACCGACGTGTACGGCGACCACGTGCTGCAGATCGAGTACCCCGACGCCCTCGACGAGGCGGGGACGACCTTCGACGACGTGTGTGCGCTCGACGACCGCGCGCCGCTCACCATCCTGCGCGACCGGGACCTCGTCGCCGCCGGCGAGGACGGGTACGTCTACGACGCCTGCTGACGGTCGCCGGCGCCCGTGGTCGGCTCAGCCGTCGGCGAGGTGGGCGATCAGCTTCCGCGTCACCCGGTCGAGGTCGGCGCGGTCCTTGCGGGTGAGCGCGGACACCGTCTCCTGCTGGCCGGTGGAGTGCTTCGTGACGGCCTCGTCCACGAGGCGCTTCCCCTCGGCGGTGAGCTCGACGTCGAGGCTGCGCCGGTCGTGCGCGCTCGGCACGCGGACGATCAGCCCGCGCTTCTCCAGCCGGTCGAGCCGGCCCGTCATCGTGCCGGTGGTCATGAGGAGGGCGCGGGCCAGGCTGGTGGGGGAGAGGCGGAACGGGTCCCCGGAGCGGCGGAGGGCGAACATCACGTCGCCGTCGCCGCGGTTCACGCCGTAGTCGGCGGCGACCCGGTCCGTCCGCGCGTTCACCAGCTCCGCGGCGCGGCTCAGGCGCGCGAGCAGGGCCATCGTGTCGCGATCGAGGTCGGGTCGCTGGTCGGCCCACTGCTGGACCAGGTCGTCGATGCGGTCGTTGTCGTCCACCCGGCCACTTTAGCTTGCGCGCGAGTTACTTGTGGTCTAACTTCCTTACAAGTAACTCGTACGCAAGCTACTTGAGGAGGAGCAATGACGACGACGCTGACGCTCAACGGGTCCGAGGCCCTGGTCGTGCGGGACAGCACCGCCGACCGCTTCGAGGTCGAGGCCACCTACCAACCGCACGGAGAACGTCCCCCGAAGCACCTGCACCCGCACCACGACGAGTCCTTCACCGTGCTGGCGGGCACCCTCCGGGTCGGGTTCGCCGACCATGAGCGGGACTTCGCGGCCGGCGAGTCGTTCGTCGTCCCGCGCGGCACCGTGCACCACATGTGGAACCCGGGCGACGAGCCCGCCGTCGCACGCTGGCTCAGCACGCCCGCCGAGCGCGTCGAGCCGTTCTTCACCGCCATGGACCGGCTGCACCGCGAGGGCCGGGCCGGCCTCGTCGGCCTCGCCGGCGTGCTGCACGCCTACCGCGACGTCATGCGGCCCGCCTCCCCGCTCACCCGCGCTGCCGTCCGCGTGCTCGGCCCGCTCTCCCGTGGGGCGGACGCGTGATGCGCCGCCACGTGGCCACGGGCCTCACCGTCCTGCTCGCCGTCGGCATCGGCTACGTCGGCGTCAGCTACCTGTTCTTCCCCGAGGCCACCGCGCCGTCGTTCGGCATGGCTGTCTGGCCCGAGGGCGACGCGGCGGCCTTCCTCGCCACGAAGGGCGCGCGCGACCTCGCGTCCGGCCTGGTCCCGCTCGCGCTCCTGCTGACGGGCCAGCGGCGCGCGCTCGGGTGGGTGCTGACCGTCTGGACCCTGGTCCCGCTGTCCGACGCCGCGCTGATCCTGGCGACGGGAGGCTCGACGGTCACCGCGCTGGCCGTGCACGGCCTGACGGCGCTCGCGCTCGTGGTGACCGGGGTCCTGCTGCTGACCGAGAAGCCGGCGGAGCCCGTGGTGCGAGTATGATCGAGAGTATGACTACCGGCTCCGAGATGACGACGATCAAGGTGCCCGTCGCCCTGCGCGACCGGCTTCGTGCCCTGGCCGAGGAGCAGCAGGTGACGCAGGCCGAGGCGCTCGAGCGCCTGCTGGACGAGGCGTCCGACCCCCGCATCGAGCAGTACGTGTCGTCGGCGTTCGACCGGTGGGCGCCGGCGCTCGAGCAGCTCGCGTGACGCGCTACCCGACGCTCCGCGACGCCCTGGTCGTGGTCGAGCACGGCGGGTGGGTCGTGCGGGACATCGGGTTGCTCGACTCGGTGGTGCAGCGCCCGCGCTCGGTGATGTACGGGACCGAGCTCTACCCCGGGCTCCACCTCAAGGCGGCGGCCATGCTCGACTCCGCGAACCGGCTCCATCCGCTCGTGGACGGCAACAAGCGTCTCTCGCTGGTGCTCGCCGACGTCTTCTACGCCATGAACGGTCGCCGGCTGGAGTCCGGTCAGGACGAGATGGTGGAGCTCATCCTGACCATCGCGTCGGACCATCTCCCGCTCGAGGACATCGCCACCTGGCTCGCGGCGCACGCCTCACCGCTCGCGTGACTCACCAGCCGCCGGGGCTGAGGATCTTGCGGATGCGCTTCTCGCTGACGGCCCCGTCGGTGCCGAGCTGCTGCGCGAACAGCGAGACACGCAGCTCCTCGATCAGCCAGCGCACGTCGGCGAGCTCGGCGGCGCGGGCCGGGTCGGTGGGTCCGGCGGCATAGGCGGCACGGGCCTTGTCGTAGGCCTCGGTCACGTCGTGCACGCGCCAGGCCAGCTCGGCGTCGCGCGCGGGGTTGGTCTGGGCCTTCTCCAGCCGGTACGACGCCGCCCGCAGGTAGCGCACCAGGTGCGGCACGCGTCGCGGCGGCGTGGCGGAGACGAAGCCGTCATGGATCAGCCCGGCCACGTGGTCGCGCACGTCCTGCAGCGTGTTGAGCAGCGCCAGGGACGACGACGCCCGGACCTCGCCCTCGACCGTGCGCCAGGCGGTCAGCGCGGCGACGCCGTGCCCGACGATCCGGTGCACCTCGTCCTCCAGGTGCCGGCGCACGAACGCCCTCGCCTCCCCGTACGCCTCGGCGTCGCGGATCTCGCCGGCGACCGGCCCGCCCGTCGGCGTTCCGGGCGCCTTCTCGGCGCCCGTGCTGGTCAGCGCCGTCACGGCGGCGAGCTGCAGGTCGGCCACCAGGGCGTCGGTGTTCCGGTACGGCGCGGCCGCCAGCGTCAGCGACTGCGAGGACGTCCAGCGCGACGTCACGCGGCTCGTCTGCAGGGCCGTCTCCGCCAGCAGCAGCCGCCGCACCCCGCGCTCGTGCCGGGCGTCGCGCCCCGCGGAGTCGGCCAGCACCCGCAGGGCCACGGCGGGCTTCCGCTTCGCGTCCTCCTCCTCGACCAGCGCCGGGTAGCCGCGCACCACGACCCCGCCGCCGAGATCGGTCGACACGGAGTCCGGGAGTCGCCCGTCGGGCAGGCCCTCGGGCCACGTCGTCAGGTCGGTCTGCTCCGGGACGGCGGCGCTGACGCCGGTCGTCGCGGACCGCGTGGGCGGAGGCGGCGCCGGGCGGCCCGGCGCCGGTGCGGGCGACGCGGCGGGCGCTCCCGTCGCACGACGGGCCTCCTCGAGCGCCTGGCCGACGGCGCCCTTCACGGCGGCACGGACGGCGGCCTCGGACTGCGCGGCGAGCCGCTTCTGCAGCGACAGCAGGTCCTTCGACTCGTCGAGCGGCGCCGCGGGCGCCGGGCGCCGGCCCTTGCCGCGGCCCTTGCCCTTGGCGGGCGCGGGGGCCGCCGCGGCGTCCTCGACCCGGAACGTCATGCGCAGGTGCGCGGGCAGCCGCTCGACGCGCTCGGCGTCCCACACGTCGTCGGGGATGTCGACGTCGCGCAGGGCGCGCACGGCGCGCGCGAACTCCACGTGGAAGGGCGACGCCATGTCGCCGGCGCGGGTCATGTCGTCCCACGACGGCGTGTGCTCGCGCAGCCAGCCGGCCACGGCATGCCCGACGTCGGGCGCGGGCACCAGCTGCACGCGCACGGCCTTGGGCAGCGAGCGGATCGTCGCGACGCACAGCTCGTCGAGCAGGCCGGGCACCATCCAGTCGAAGCCCTCCGGCGCCACGCGGTTGAGGATCGACAGCGGCACGTGCACGGTGACGCCGTCGGCGTCGCTCCCCGGCTGGAACTGGTACGTCAGCGGCAGCGTGACCTCGCCCTGCGTCCACGTCTCGGGGAACTCCGAGGTGTCGACGGCGTCGGCGTCGACCAGCTGGTCGAGCGTGAAGGTGAGCAGGTCGGGCGTCTCGCGCTGCGCCTGCTTCCACCAGGTGTCGAAGTGCCGGGCGCTGACGACCGACGCCGGGACGCGCTCGTCGTAGAAGGCGAACAGGTCGTCCTCGGAGGCGACGAGGCCGCGCTGCCGGGAGCGGGCCTCGAGCTCCTCCGCCTCGGCCAGCAGGCGCCGGTTCTCGGCGAAGAACCGGTGGTGCGTCGTCCACTGGCCCTCGACGAGGGCGTGCCGCACGAACATCTCGCGGGCGGCCTCGGGGTCCACCTTCGCGTAGAGCACGGGGCGGTCGGCGACGATCGGCACGCCGTAGAGCAGCACCTTCTCGGTGGCCATCGCCGCGCCCTGCTTGGTGGACCAGTGGGGGTCGGAGTAGGTGCGCTTGGCGAGCGACCCGGCGAGCTCCTCGGCCCACTCCGGCTGGATGCGGGCGACGTCGCGCGCCCACAGCCGGGACGTCTCGACGAGCTCGCCCGCCATGATCCACTCCGGCGGCTTCTTGCTCAGCGGCGAGCCGGGGAAGATCGCGAAGCGGGCGCCGCGGGCGCCCAGGTACTCGTTGCGGGCGCGCTTGGCGGCCTGGCGCAGCGCGCGGGCGCGGGCCTCGCCGCGCAGGTGGGCCACCGACGACGCCTTGATCTCGCCGGTGTCCTGCATGCCGATCTGCGACAGCAGGCCGGCGAGCAGCGACCGGTGGATGGTGTCGTCGTCCCAGGTGAGCCGGTGGTCCTCGACCGCGTCGGGGTCGGCGTCGTCGCGCTCCGTGCGGGCGCGGGGCTTGAACGACATGTCGATGCCGAGCGGCTTGGCCATCTCGCGCAGCTGCGCGACGACGTCCTGCCACTCGCGGATGCGCAGGAAGTTGAGGTGCTCCGCCTTGCACAGGCGCCGGAACGCGGACGAGCCCATCTCGTGCTGCTGCTCGCGCACGTACTCCCACAGATTGAGGTACGTGAGGAAGTCCGAGCGCGGGTCGGTGAACCGGGCGTGCAGCTGGTCGGCCTGCGCGCGGGTCTCGGCGGGGCGCTCGCGCGGGTCCTGGATGGACAGCACGGCGGCGACGATCGCGACCTCGCGCGCGACGCCGCGCCGCGCGCCCTCGATGATCATGCGGGCCAGGCGCGGGTCCATCGGCAACTGGGCGAGCGTGCGGCCGACGTCGGTGAGCCGGGTCGCGCCGTCGCGCGTCTCCAGGGCGCCGAGCTCGGTGAGGAGCTGCACGCCGTCGCGCACGGCCCGGGTGTCCGGCGGCTCGACGAACGGGAAGCGCGCCACGTCGTCGGGGGTCGTGACGACGCCCACGCTGATCATCTGCAGCAGCACGGACGCGAGCGACGTGCGCAGGATCTCGGGCTCGGTGAACTCCGGCCGGCCCTCGAAGTCCTCCTGCGAGTAGAGGCGGATCGCGACGCCGTCGGCCACGCGGCCCGATCGTCCGGACCGCTGGTTGGCCGACGCCTGGCTGATCGGCTCGATCGGCAGGCGCTGCACCTTGGTCGCCTTGGAGTAGCGCGAGATCCGCGCGGTGCCCGGGTCGACGACGTAGTGGATGCCCGGCACGGTCAGCGACGTCTCGGCGACGTTCGTCGACAGCACGATGCGGCGGCCCGGGTGCGACTGGAAGACGCGGTGCTGCTCCGCCGCCGACAGCCGCGAGTACAGGGGCAGGATCTCGACGTGGTCGGGGCGCTTGGCGTCGCGGACGCGGTCCTTGAGGTGACCCTCGAGCGCGTCGGCGGCGTCGTGGATCTCCCGCTCGCCCGACAGGAAGACGAGGATGTCGCCGGAGCCCTCGCGCATCAGCTCGTCGCACGCCTCGACGATGCCGGTGACCAGGTCCTTCTCCTCGCCCTTCTTCTTGGCGGGGGCGTCGGGGTCGGTGTCCGGGGACAGTGGGCGCCAGCGGATCTCGACCGGGTAGGTGCGGCCGGTGACCTCGACGACGGGCGCGTGGTCGGGCAGCACCTCCACGACGGCCTGGGGAGCCCCGCCGACCTCGGCGAGGTGCGACGGCGAGAAGTGCGCGGCGAACCGCTCGGAGTCGATGGTCGCGGAGGTGATGACGACCTTGAGGTCGGGGCGCCGGGGCAGCAGCCGCGACAGGTAGCCGAGCAGGAAGTCGATGTTGAGCGACCGCTCGTGCGCCTCGTCGATGACGATCGTGTCGTAGGCGAGCAGGTCCGGGTCCCGCTGGATCTGCGCCAGCAGGATGCCGTCGGTCATGACCTTGACCAGCGTCTCGGCGGACGACGTGTCGGTGAACCGCACCTGGTAGCCGACGATGCCGCCCAGCTCGGTGCCGAGCTCCTCCGCGACGCGTTCGGCGACGCTGCGGGCCGCGATGCGGCGGGGCTGCGTGTGCCCGATCTGGCCCTGCCGTCCGCGCCCGAGCTCGAGGAGGATCTTCGGCAGCTGGGTCGTCTTGCCCGAGCCCGTCTCGCCCGCGACGACGACGACCTGGTGGTCGCGGATCGCGGCGGCGATGTCCTCGCGGCGCGCCGAGACCGGCAGCTGCTCGGGGTAGTGGATCGGCGGCACCTCGACGGCGGCCCGCAGCGCGGCGGCCCGCTCGAGCTGCTCGCGGCTGACGCGGCGCGGGCCGCCGGGACGGGCGGCGCCGTGGCGCTCGGCGGAGCCGTTCCCGGCGCCGTTCGGGCGTCCGTGCCCGCGTCCGCGTCCCCGCCGGCGGGGACGACGCGCACCGCCGTCGTCCGACGACGACTGCGGTGCGGGGCTGGGCTCGGTGCTCACGACGTCCCATTCTCTCAAGCGCCGCAAGCTCATTGACCCCCGGGCCCGGGACGCCCGGGTCCGACGATCGTCACGTCGCCCGGCGGAGGGCCGACGAGCCGCACGGGAGAGGCGACGAAGGCCGTGGCCGCGAGCAGGGCGAGCACGGTCCCGACGGAGCAGACCCCCGCCATGACCGCGGCGGTCCGCGCGCGGAGCCCGCGGCGCGCCAGGACGAGCAGGCCGAACCCGGCCAGGCCGCCGGCGGTGTTGACGACGACGTCGGTGACGTCCGTGCTCCCGACGGCGAGGGCGTACTGGGCGACCTCCAGGGCGAGGCTCGCGCCGGCGGCCGTGCCCGCCACCCGCCACCAGGGCCATGAGGGCGCGAGCAGGCCCAGGTACAGGCCGAAGGGCACGAAGATCGCGAGGTTCTCGACGAGCTCGACGGGGTCGCTGGCCCCCGCCGTGGCGCTGGACACGAACGGGACGAGCTTGACGACGCGTCGCCCCGTGTCGCCGACCCAGGGGATCTCGAGCTTCCACAGGACGAGCCAGGTGAGCAGGGCGAGGTACAGCACGAACAGCGCGACCACGAAGGTCCTCGTCGGGTTCGTGCCGGTCGCGGGTCGTGCTGGGCGGGAGGGCATGCGCCCAGCCAAGCCGACGCCGTGTTGCGGGAGCGTATGCAGAACGGCGATCCCGGGTCGGGAGAGCATCGAGGGTCGCATCGAAGCCCGTCGATGCGTCAGGATGGTGCCATGCCCTCCGCCCTGTTCGTCTGCGTCCACAACGCCGGCCGCTCCCAGATGGCCGCAGGCTTCCTGCGCGCCCTGTCCGGCGGCGCCGTCGAGGTCCGGTCCGCCGGCTCGATGCCCGCCGACCGCATCAATCCCGTCGCCGTCGAGGCCATGGCCGAGGTCGGCGTCGACATCACCGCCGAGCAGCCCAAGGTCCTCACCACCGACGCCGTGCAGGCGTCCGACGTCGTCATCACGATGGGCTGCGGCGACGCCTGCCCGATCTTCCCCGGCAAGCGGTACGAGGACTGGCAGCTCGACGACCCCGCCGGCCAGGGCATCGAGGCCGTGCGCCCTATCCGTGACGAGATCGAGCGGCGCGTGCGCGCGCTCGTCGTCTCGCTGGGCGTGGAACCCGTCGCCGCGGGTGAGGGCGCGTAGCGCGAAGGGGCTTCGCCGCCAGCAGGACGCCCGTGAGGACGATGCCGACGCCGACGGCGGCGACGCTGAAGGCCTGCAAGGACGCCGCGCCGACGACGAGGCCGGCCACGAGAGGGCCGACGGCGGAGCTCGTCTGTTCGAGCGCGGTGAGGACGCCGAACACGTGCCCCTGCTGGTCCCGCGGCACGGTCGCGTACTCGAGGTTGACGAGCACCGTTCCGTAGACGCCGCCGGCGGCTCCGAAGACGAAGGCCACCGGGAGCAGGACGGGCAGCGGGGCGGCGCGCCCGAGGGCGACGAACATCGGGACGAAGGCCGCCGCGACGACGAGGGGTGCGAGCCACCGCAGCGGGAGCCGCCGCTCGACGCGCGATCCCCACCACGAGCCGAGGATGGCGCCGACGCTCTGGGCGGCCAGCACGATCCCGAGCGCCGCGGCGCTGCGCAGGACCTGGGTCCCGTACACCGGGGCGATGACGGTCCCCCACGCGGACGCCAGCACGCCCAGCACGATCGACGCCGCGACCAGCAGCCGGAGGAGGGGGTTGCCCATGACGACCCGCAGGGCACCCGCGACGGACGGCGGGCGTTCCTCCGCGCGCTCCCCCGCGCGCTCCTCCGCGCGCTCCGGGTCGAGCCGGGGCAGGGAGACCTGCACGAGCAGCGCCGAGAGCAGGAACGTCACGGCGTCGCCGACCAGGACGAGCGGCGCGCCGGCGGCGGCGATCGCCGCGCCGGCGACGGGCGCCCCGATCGCTCCGGCGAGCGCCAGCGACGCCCGATAGGGGCCGCTGACGGCATCGGTCGTCGTGCCGGCGCGCTCGGCGGCGGCGGCGAGCAGCAGGTAGCTCGCCGCCACGGCCGGCGTCCGCAGGAAGCCGTTGACGGCGACGAGGGCGAGCAGGAGCCCGAAGGGCAGCGCCCGCAGCTCGAACAGGGCGGGGATCGCCAGGACCGCCACGCCGCTGACCACGTCCGAGAGCACCCGGGTGCTCCGGGCCCCGAACCGCTGGATGAACCATCCGGCGCAGGTCGAGGCGACGACGACGGCCGCGAACTCGCACGATGCGGCGACGCCGGTCAGGGCGGCGTCGCCCGTGACCGAGAAGACGAACCACGGCAGCGCCACCAGGCTCATGGCGCCACCGATGGTCGACACGAGGTTCGCGACGACGAGCATCCGGAACGGCACGCGGGACCGGGGTGGTGCGGTCGTGACGTCGCCGGGGTGGGGCACGCTCGGAAGCGTACACTGTACACATGCCCGCGAAAAAGCAGCAGACGGCCGTCCGGCGCGAGCAGATCCTCCGGGCCGCCCTCGCGCTCACCGACGAGGTCGGGGTCGATCGCCTTTCCATGAGGGCCGTCGCCGAGCGGGTGTCCCTGTCACCGATGGCGCTCTACCGGCACTTCGCCGGCAAGGCGGAGATCCTCGACGCGCTCGTCGGCAGGGTGCTCGCCGACGTCGCGTCCGGCGAGCTCGACGACGACTGGCGACCACGTCTGGGCATCGTCGCGCACCAGCTCCTCGACGCCGCCGTCGAGCACCCGGCGGCGTTCGTGCTCGTGCTCGACCGGCCGTACCGGGCCCCGGAGGCGATCAGGGTGATGAACGTGATGTACGACCTGCTCCGCGACGCCGGCGTCGCCCCCGAGGAGGTGCCGCGCGTCGAGCGACTCGTGAGCACCGCGCTGATCGGCTACGCCGCCGCTGTGGCCAACGGGGCCTTCTGGGCGGGGGACTCGCCCGACGGCCCCCCGATGGACCCGGCGGCGACGCGGTGGAGAGACGAGCTGCAGCGGAACGTCGCCGACCTCGCCGCCATCATCGCGCGAGCAGGCTGAGCCGAGCCGGCCTGGCTCAGGGCCTGACGCCGAGCGTGACGAGCTGGGGCTCGGCCGGAACGCTCCCGCAGCACGACCCGGCCGCGGACTGGCCGTCCGCCTCCAGGGCCAGGTCGCTGGAGCACACGCCCGTGGCGGGCAGGTTCAGCTCGACGGCGTCGGCGGACGCGCGGTCCCCGGCGAGCGCGGCCGCGACGGAGCGCACCTGCTCGTAGCCGGTGGCCAGGAGGAACGTCGGGGCGCGGCCGTAGGACTTCATGCCGACGAGGTAGAACCCGTCGTCCGGGTGGGACAGCACGGCCTCGCCGTGCGGCGGCACGGTGCCGCAGGAGTGCTGGTTCGGGTCGATGAGCGGCGCGAGCGCGCTCGGCGCCTCCACCACCGGGTCGAGGTCGAGGCGCACCTCGCGCAGCATGCCCAGGTCGGGGCGGAAGCCGGTGGCGTTGACGATCGCGTGCACGTCCAGGGCGAGCGGCTCGTCCTTCGCGGTGCCGAGCACCTGCACGGAGCCGTCGCCCGCGACGAGCCGCTCGACCGAGACCCGGGTGAGCAGCCGCAGCCGGCCCGCGTCCACGGCCTCGCGCAGGCGCGTGCCCAGCAGCCCGCGGGCCGGGAGCTCGTCGTCGGTGCCGCCGCCGAACAGGCGCCGCGCCGACCCGCCGCGGATCGCCCAGGTGATCGTGGTGCCGGGCGTGGTCTCCGCGAGCTCCACGAGGCTCAGCAGCGTGTTCGCCGCCGAGTGACCCATGCCCACCACGAGCGTGTGCCTGCCGGCGAACCGGTCACGCGCCGCACCGAGGACGTCGGGCAGCGGGCCGGTGACGAACCCGGCCGCCTCGGCCTCGCCGGCGGCCGGCAAGCCAGACACGCCGAGCGGGTTGGAGGTGTCGTACGTCCCGGAGGCGTCGATCACCGCGCGGGCGAGGACGTCGGCGACCCGGCCGTCGGCGTCGACCGTGCGGACCCGGTAGCCGCGTCGCTCGCGGCCGAGCGAACGCGTCTTGTCCGCGCCGTCGCGGGCGACGGCGAGCACCCGCGTGCCGGTGCGCAGCCGCGCGGCGATCGCCTCGGTCGCGGCCAGCGGGGTGAGGTATCCCTCCACGAGCTCCCGGCCGGTCGGCAGGGAGTCCGGGTCGGGCTCGGTCCAGCCGGTGGGCTCGAGCAGCCGCCGCGCCGCGGCGTCGACGTCGTACCGCCACGGGGAGAACAGGCGCACGTGGCCCCACGACGAGATCGCCCCGCCCGCCCGCCCGCCGGCCTCCAGCACCAGCGGCTCCAGCCCGCGCTCCAGCAGGTGCGCCGCCGCGGCCAGCCCCACCGGGCCGGCCCCGATCACCACCACGGGCAGCTCGTCCCGCGCGATCTCGTCCATCACCGCTCCTCGTCTCGACGGATGTCGCGACGAACGTCGTATCGAAGTTCGTCGATGCGCCGATCGTGGACCTCATATCGACGACTGTCAATATGTGGGAGGATGGCCGGCATGACGACGACCGAGCTGACCCTCGAGCCGCGCACGGCGGCCGGCTGCTGCGCCCCCGCGCCGGGCGCCACCGTCGACGCCGAGGTCGCGGGTGACCTGGCGCGGCGGCTCAAGGCGCTCGCCGACCCGACCCGGGTGCAGCTGCTCTCGATCGTCGCCGCGCACGACGGGCACGAGGCCTGCGTCTGCGACCTCACCGACCCCGTCGGGCTGTCGCAGCCGACCGTCAGCCACCATCTGAAGATCCTCGTCGACGCCGGGCTGCTCCACCGCGAGCAGCGGGGGCGCTGGGCCTACTACTCCCTGGTGCCTGGCGCGGTGCCCGCGCTCGCGGGTGCGCTCGGCGCGCTCGCCGACGAGGGCTGAGCGCGCCGAGCCTCCGGACGGCGTCAGGGCACGCGGTGGCCCGCGGCGCGGAACAGCTCGTACCACTCCGCGCGGGTGAGCGGGACGTCCGACCCCTGCGCCGCGCCCGCGACGCGCTCCGGCGTCGTCGTGCCCAGCACCACCTGCATCCCCGCCGGGTGGCGCGTGATCCAGGCGACGGCGATCGCGATGGGCGGCACGCCGTACCGCGCCGCGAGGCGGTCGATCACGGCGTTGAGCTCGGGGTACTCCTCCGAGCCGAGGAACACCCCCGTGAAGAAGCCGGCCTGGAACGGCGACCAGGCCTGCACGGTGATGTCGTGCAGGCGGCAGTAGTCCAGGATCCCGCCGCCGTCGAGGGTGAGCGACTGGTCCTCGCCGGCCATGTTGGCCGCCACGCCCTGCGCGACGATCGGCGCGTGCGTGATCGAGAGCTGGAGCTGGTTCGCGACGATCGGCTGGCGCACCGAGCGCTTCAGCAGCTCGATCTGGCCCGGGGTGTGGTTCGAGACGCCGAAGGCCCGGACCTTGCCGGACGACTCCAGCTCGTCGAACGCACGGGCCACCTCGTCCGGCTCCACGAGCGCGTCCGGGCGGTGCAGCAGGAGCACGTCGAGGTAGTCGGTGCCCAGCGCGCGCAGCGAGCCCTCGACCGACTCGACCAGGTGCTCGTACGAGAAGTCGAAGTACGGCCCCTCGCGCACGATGCCGGCCTTGGACTGGATGGTGAGCTGCTCGCGCTCGGACGGCGTGAGCTGCATGGCCTCGGCGAACCGGCGCTCGCAGCCGTGCAGCTCGTCGCCGTAGACGTCGGCGTGGTCGACGAAGTCGATGCCGGCGTCGCGGCCGGTGCGGACCAGCTCGCGGACGGCGTCGTCGTCCATCTGCTGAATGCGCATGAGGCCGAGCACGACGTTCGGGACCTGGCGGCCGGTGGTGCCCAGGGGGACGGTTCTCATGGATCCTCCTCGATCGGGGGAGAGGCGGGGCCGGTGGTGGTGCGGCGGGCTCAGGAGCCCGACAGCTCGGCGAGGTCGTCGGCGGTGAGGACGAGGTCCGCGGCGCGCGCGGAGTCCTCGATGCTCGCCGGCCGGGACGCCCCCGGGATGGGGACGACGACGGGCGCGAGCGCGAGCTCCCAGGCCAGGGTGACCTGCTGGGGGCTCACGCCGTGCCGCTCGGCGACCCGGCCGAAGGCCGCGTGCGCGGTGCCGACCTCGCCCGCCTTGCGGATCCCGCCGAGCGGCGACCAGGGCAGGAACGCAACGCCGAGCGCCGCGCAGTGCTCCAGCTCGGCGAGGCTCGACCGGAACGCCGGCGAGAACTGGTTCTGCACGGACGCGAGCCGGCCGCCCAGCACCTCGTTCGCCTCGTCGATCTGCGCGACGCTCGCGTTCGAGATCCCGGCCTGGACGATGACGCCCTCGTCGAGCAGCTCGACGAGCGCGCCGATCGACTCGGCGTAGGGCACCCGGGGGTCGGGGCGGTGGAACTGATAGAGCCCGATCGCCTCGACGCCGAGGCGCTGCGCGGACTCCTTGGCGGCCTGCTTGAGGTACTCGGGGCGCCCGTCCTGCGTCCACGACCCGTCGCCGGGGCGCAGGTGGCCGCCCTTGGTGGCGACCAGGACGCGGGACGAGTCGCCGCCCCAGGAGCGCAGCGCACGGGCGATGAGCTCCTCGTTGTGGCCGACCTCGTCGGCGTGGAGGTAGTAGGCGTCGGCGGTGTCGACGAGGGTGACCCCCGCGTCGAGCGCCGCGTGGATGGTGGCGACCGAGCGCACCTCGTCGGGGCGGCCCTCGATGGACATCGGCATCCCGCCGAGCCCGATCGCGCTGACGGACTGGATTCCGATCGTGCGAGCTTCCACGGTTCTCCTTGTGTCGTCGGTGCCTCCGACGATAGGAAGGCGTGGTTGATGAGTCCAACAACTTGAACTCATGGGTTCCAGCACTGGGAGTGATCAATGGAGCTGCGGCAGATGGAGTACCTCGTCGCGGTGGCCGACGAAGGCCACTTCACCCGGGCGGCCGCGCTGTGCGGGGTCACGCAGTCCGGGCTCTCGGCGGCGATCCGCAACCTCGAGCGCGAGCTCGGCACCTCGCTGTTCCTGCGCACCACGCGGCAGGTCGCCCTCACGGACGCGGGGCGCGCCCTGCTGCCCTTCGCGCGGCGGATGCTCGCCCAGGCATCGGCGGGCAGGGACGCGGTGGTCCGCGCCAGCCAGCAGCTCTCGGGGCGGCTCCGGCTGGGCTCCGAGCAGTGCCTCGGGGTGGTCGACGTCGCGCCGCTGCTCGAGCGGTTCCGGCTGCGGTACCCGCTCGTCGACGTCCAGTTCACCCAGGCGGGCTCGCGCGAGCTCACCGCGCAGGTGCGCGGCGGCGACCTCGACGTCGCGTTCGTCGCCACCACCGAGCACCTCGGTGCGCTGCGGTGCCTCGAGCTGGGCCGTCGCCCGATCGTTCTCCTCACCCACGCGACCGACCCGCTCGCCGCGGCGCCCACCGTCGCCTGGGAGGACCTCGTCGACCGCGACTTCGTCGACTTCCGCGAGCAGTGGGCCATCCGGCGGCTCGCCGACGACGCGTTCGCCGCCCGGCACCTCGAGCGCCAGGTGCGGATGAGCGTGGACGACGTCCACACGCTGCTCGACTTCGTGCAGCGCGGACTCGGCATCGCGGTCGTGCCGCAGCACGTCGCCGCCAAGCCGCAGGCCGCCGGGCTGGCGGTGCTGGAGCTCCCGGCGCGAGGGACGCCCGAGTGGGTGGTCGCCGCGATCGCCTCGCCGACGGCCGAGCCCACCGCGGCCCGCCTGCTCGAGCTCGTCGGGGAGGCCAACCTGGCCGTGGCGCAGCCGGCCTGACCGGGCGGCGCCCGGACGGCGTCAGGCCTTGCGGGCGTGGCACCGGAAGCGGCGCTGCGTGACGACGACCGGGCCCGCGCGGTGCAGCGCGGCCAGGCGCTCGGCGTGCGCGGTGACGTCGAACCCGGGCACCGTCCACGGCGTGAGGGCGAGGTAGGTGACGACCGCCTCGACGTCGGCGAACCGCAGCCGCCCGCGCCACTCGTCCGCGACGTCGGCGATCAGGCCCGCCCGCTCCAGGTCCGGGCGCGCGCGGTCGAGCCGCACGTCCGGGTACAGCGCGTCGCCGCCGAACCAGTCGCGCAGCTCGAACGCGTCGCGCCCGTCGACCTGCTGCGTGAGGAACACCCCGCCGGGGGCGAGGACCCGCGCCACCTCGGCGGCGTCGTACGCCTCGTGCCGCGCCATGACGAGGTCGACCGAGCCGTCCGCGAACGGCAGCCGCGGATCCGTCTCGGCGTCGTACGCCACCACCGGCACGCCGTACGGCGCGAGGCGCTCGCGGGCCACCGGCTCGTTCGGCGCCCAGCCCTCCGTCGCGACGACCGAACCGTCAGGGTCGCGACGGCGGCCGGGCAGCCGGTCGAGCAGTGCGGTCAGCCGCTCGCCCCCGCCCGTGCCCAGATCCACGACGCGGCCCGCGCGCCGCAGGGCGTCGAGACAGTCGGCCTCGAAGTCCCACGGCGGGTCGTCGGCCGTCGTCGTGCCCTCGAGGACGGCGAAGTCCCAGCCGACCATCGTGGTGCGGCGGTGGACGTCGGCCAGGGCTGCCACGAGGTCGTCGTCCCGGTCGTCGTCGGTCATCCGGCGAGGCTAGCCAGGCCCGGGCGCGGACGCCCGGCCTTTCCCGGCGGTCCCGGGTAGCGTCGGCACCGCCCGACGGTCGGGCCGAACGAGGAGGTCATCGTGCGCGTCGCCGTCGTGGACGACTACCAGCGGGTCGCCCACCGCTTCGCCGACTGGGCGAGCCTGGGCGCCGAGGTCGAGTTCCTCGACCGGCCTCTGCCCGACGACGACGCGGTGGTCGCGGCGCTCGCCGGGTACGACGTCGTGGTCGCGATGCGGGAGCGGACGCCGTTCACGGCGGCGCGGCTCGCGCGCCTGCCCGACCTGCGGCTGCTCGTCACGACCGGACGGGCGAACGCGTCGATCGACCTCGACGCCGCGCGCGAGCGCGGCGTCGTCGTGTGCGGCACGGACTCGCCGACGAACGCCACGCCGGAGCTCACGTGGGCGCTGATCCTCGCGCTGCTCCGGCACGTCCCCGCCGAGGACCGGGCCGTGCGCGAGGGCGGCTGGCAGCACACCGTGGGCGGCGACCTGGAGGGCCGGCGGCTGGGCGTCGTGGGCCTCGGCCGGCTCGGGGCGAAGGTGGCGCGGATCGGGCTCGCGTTCGGCATGGACGTGGTCGCGTGGAGCACGCACCTCGACGCCGCGCGCGCGGCGGAGGCCGGCGTGCGCGCCGTGGCCAAGGACGAGCTGTTCGCGACGTCCGACGTCGTGACCGTGCACTACAAGCTCGGCGAGCGCAGCCGCGGGATCGTCGGCGCGGCGGACCTCGGGCGGATGAAGCCCACCGCGTACCTCGTCAACACCTCGCGCGGCCCGCTCGTGGACACCGGCGCGCTGCTCGCCGCCCTGCACGACGGGCGCATCGCCGGGGCCGGGCTGGACGTGTACGACGTCGAGCCGCTCCCCGCGGACCACCCGCTGCGGTCCGCGCCGCGCACGGTGCTGACCCCGCACCTGGGCTACGTCACCGAGGGCACCTACCGGACCTTCTACGGGCAGGCCCTCGAGGACGTCGCCGCGTGGGCGGCGGGGGAGCCGGTGCGGGTGCTGTCGTAGGCCCCGCACCGGCGGGCGTCATACCGACATGCCGGCGCTGTCGAAGGCCGTGTAGCTGGAGAACATCCCGAGCATCCCGCCGAAGACGGCCAGGACGACGAACAGGACGTACAGCACCCAGACCGACGTGAAGACGATCGACAGCCACAGCCCCCACTTGCCGAGCGCGTTGGGGTACCCGACCTTCTTCGACTCCGACAGGGCCATCGCGGACACCACGATCCCGGCGGGCGCGATGACGAACGCGAGGATGAAGCCGACGATGCCCATCGTCTTGCCGGGCGGCTCGGGGGCGTAGGCGGGGTAGCCGGGTGCCGGGTACTGGCCCTGCGGGTAACCCTGCTGGTAGCCGGGCTGCGCGTAGCCCGGCTGCTGGTACCCCTGCTGCTGATATCCCGGCTGCTGGTAGCCCTGCTGCGGGGAGGCGGGCTGCTCGTGGCCGGGCTGCGGTGTCTGCTGCTGGCCGGGCTGCTGGTACGGCTCGCCGGGCTGGTACGGATCGCTCACCCGGACAGTGTCGCGGAGCGGCGGCGCTGCGCCAAGAGCGTCGTCAGGACGCGCCGTCCGGCGCGCCGGCGTCCGGCACCGCGCGGGCGTAGCGGGCCGCCAGCACCCGCAGGTGCTCCACCAGGGCGGGCGGCTCGGCGACGTGGAAGTCGATGCCGAGCATGCCGATCCACACCGCGACGACCTCGACGCTGTCGCCGCCGGTCACGAGCACGCTGCGCCCGTCCGGCAGCGGCTCGACGGTGCCGACGGCGGGGTTGATGCGGGCCAGCACGTCGTCGGCCGGGGCGTCCACGGTGATGCGCGCGTGCACCGCCCAGCCGGTGCGGGCGACCTCGCGCACGACGAACTCGGTGAGGTCGCCCGGGAACGGCACGGGCGCGAACCTGCGCCCGCCGGGGGTGCGCAGGCGCAGCCAGTCGACGCGGTACGGCGCCCAGCTGCCGGTCGCGGGCTGGCGCGCGACGAGGAACCAGCGGCGCTGCCACGACACCAGGTGGTACGGCTCGAGCTCCAGGGGATCGTCGCGGTAGAAGCAGCGCACGCCCTCGCGGTCGCGGATCGCGGCGGCCAGGGCCGTGAGGCCCTCCGGGTCGACGCCCGGGTCCTCGACGTTGGATCCCGTGTTCTCGGGTCCCGCGGTGCTCGCGTCCCGGAGCGCGGCGAGGCGCCTGCGCAGCCGCTCGGGCATCACCTGCTCGAGCTTGGTCAGCGCGGACTGGCCGGACTCCTCGAACCCGGCCGTGCCGGTCGCCTCGCGCAGCCCGACCGCGACGGCGACCGCCTCGGCGTCGTCGAGCAGCAGCGGGGGCAGCCGGGCGCCCGCGCCGAGGCGGTAGTGCCCGCCCGGGCCGCGCACGGCGTCCACCGGGTAGCCCAGCTCGCGCAGCCGCGCGACGTCGTTGCGCACCGTGCGCCCGGTGACGTCGAGCCGCGCGGCGAGCTCGGCCCCCGACCAGTCCGGGCGCGACTGGAGCAGCCCGAGCAGCGAGAGCATCCGCGCCGACGTCGAGCCCATCGCGCCCTCCCGGTGCCTCGGAAGAAAACTCGTCGGAACTCCTCGAGAATAACGGAAAGAACCGTTCCTGAACCACTTCTACGGTGGGTTCAGCAGCGGGGGGAGGCCCCGGCTCACGACCTCGGGAGAACGCGATGAACGCCACGACCGCCCTGGAGCTCCGCCCCTTCGCCGTGCACGTGCCGCAGACCGACCTCGACGACCTGCGCGAGCGCCTCGAGCGCACGCGCTTCGCCCCGGCCGCCCCCGGCGACTCGTGGGAGTACGGCACCCCCGAGTCGTACCTGCGCGACATGGTGGAGCGCTGGAAGGGGTTCGACTGGCGCGCCTTCGAGGCCCGCCTGAACGCCTACCCGGCCTTCACCACCGAGATCGACGGCCAGACCGTCCACTTCCTGCACGTGCGCTCCCCGCACGCGGACGCGACGCCCCTGCTGCTCGCGCACACGTACCCCGGCTCGGTGCTCGACTTCCTCGACATGATCGACCCGCTGGTCGACCCGGTCGCGCACGGCGGCCGCGCCGAGGACGCGTTCGACCTCGTGATCCCGTCCATGCCCGGCTTCGGCTTCTCGACCCCGCTCGTGGGCGGGGACTGGACGATGGCGCGGGTCGCGCAGACCTACGACACCCTCATGCGCGGGCTCGGCTACGAGTCCTACGGCATCCACGGCAGCGACGGCGGGGCGATGGTCTCCCGCGAGCTCGCCGTGCTCGACCCCGAGGGCTTCCGCGGCGCGCACGTGCTGCACCTGTTCTCGTTCCCGTCCGGCGCGCCCGGGGAGATGGACGGCTTCGGCGAGAAGGAGTACGCGGCGCTGGGGCACATGCAGTGGTTCCAGTCGGTGGGCGGCTACAACGCGATGAACGCCTCGCGGCCGCAGACCGTCGGCGCCGGGCTCGCGGACTCGCCGGTCGCGACGCTCGCGTACTCGGAGCTCTTCGAGAACTTCGGCAACGGGACGTCGCTCGTGCGCCCGGAGCAGGTGCTGGCGCAGGCCACGCTCTACTGGCTGACCAACACGTACGCCACGGCCGCGCGCTACCACTACGCGGAGCAGCGCTCCGGGGCGGAGCCGGTCGTCAGCCAGGGGCGGATCGGCGTCGCGGTCTTCAAGGACGACTTCCAGACGATCCGCAGCCTCGCCGAGCGCGACAACGCGCGGATCGAGCACTGGTCGGAGTTCCCGCGCGGCGGCCACTTCGCCGCGATGGAGGTGCCCGACGACGTCGTCGCCGACCTGCGGGCCTTCTTCGGCTGAGCCTCATCCCAACGGCACGGGCACCCGGCGATCGGTGCCCGTGCCGAGGGTCGGGTGCCGGCCGCGCACGAGGGCCTCCCACCGCTCGACCTCGAGGACGTACAGGCGGATGTCCGCGTCCCCCGACAGCTCGGCGGGCGTGAACGCCACGCCGTCGCGCGGGTCGGCGAACGCCGCGGCGCAGCGGTCGTGCAGCTCCTCGTCGGGGACCCGCCGCGCTCGGCCCGTGAGGTACACGGCCTCGGCGCCGCCGACAGGGACCGTCGAGTCGAAGACGACGCCCTCGACCCGCGGCTCGCGCTCGACGTTGTGCGAGTGGTGGGCGTCCGGCGAGGACACCCAGTAGACGGCCGAGCCGTCGCGGGTGAAGAACACCGGCGAGACGTGCGGCGCGCCGTCCGGGTCGGCCGTCGCGAGAACGACGTAGCGCACGGTGGCGAGGACGCGCTCGGCGTCCGCGGCGAGGGTGTCGGCCATGGGTGGTGGACCAGGGCGCCGGGCGGGAGTCATCGGTCGGGGACCGTGATGGAATCGACGGGTGTTCGACCGACCCCGCACCCGCCTCGACCTGGTCCCCCGCCGCGCGCGCGTGCACGCCGTGCGCGAGCTGGGCGACACGCTGCGCCGCACGACGTTCCGCGACGTCGACGGCGCGGACCCCGCCGCCCGCACGTCGATCGCCGCGCTGCAGGCACCCGGGCCGGAGGACCACGTCAAGGTCTTCCTGCCGGACCCGACCACCGGCGAGCTGCACGCCCCGACCCTCGCGGCCGACGGCGGGCTGCAGCGCCCGACCGGCGTCGTGTCCATCTCGCGCGACTACACCGTGCGCGCCACACGCGTGGTGGACGGCGTCGCCGAGATCGACGTCGACTGGGTGCTGCACGGCGACGAGGGCCCGGCGTCCGCGTGGGCGGCCCGCGCGGCCGAGGGCGACGAGGTCGTGCTCGCGGGGCCGCGCGGCAGCGTCGGTGTGCCCGAGGGGATCGGCCGGCTGACGCTCGTCGGTGACGAGACGGGCCTGCCCGCCCTCGCCCGCTGGGTCGCGGCCGTCGGGCCTGGCCTGCCGGTGACGGCGATCATCGAGATCGGCGACGACGTCGACGAGGCCCACGTCGAGGACGAGCTGGACGGCGCGACGGTCGAGATCCTCTACCGCACCGACGGCCCCGGCCAGCTCGCGGAGGCGGTGCGCTCCCTCGGCGGGCTGGAGGGCGACGAGCTGTTCGTCGGGCTCGGGGAGGCCGGCGACCTCGTGCCCGTGCGCCGGTACCTGCGCCGCGAGCTGGGCCTGGCCGCCGAGCAGGTGGCGATCTCCGGGTACTGGCGGCGCGGCGTGGTCAACCTCGACCACCACCTGCCTCTGGACCCGGGCGACCCGGACTGACCACGGGGCCCCGTCGCCTCAGGGGCGGGCGCGCCTCGACAGCAGGAGCGCGGGGTCCCGCCCGACCGGCACCTCCTGCGACGGCCCCGCGGGCGTCGTGTGCTCGGCCATGCGCGCGAGGCGGACCCGGTGCTCCGTCAGCTGGGCCAGCCGGGCGTCGAGCCGTTCCAGCTCCTGCTGCAGCAGGGGATCGAGGCACGGCTCGACGTCGCCGGGCCCGCCACAGGCGCAGCTGAGGACCTGTGCGATGACGGCGGTCGACAGCCCCGCGTCGAGGAGGCGGCGGATCCTCGTCACGCGTTCCACGTCGTCGGGCGCGTAGAGCCGCTGCGACGTGGCGGAACGGGTCGGGGACAGCAGCCCCTGCTCCTCGTAGTAGCGCAGCAGACGTGCGCTGGCGCCCGTCGCGCGAGCGACGTCCCCGATCCGCAGTGTGTGCTCGGTCACGTCTGCTTGACCCTCCCATGCGTGTGAGCCCCGACGATCGAACCATGACCACGCAGAGCACCGTTCTCACCGACCGCACCACGTACCCCCTGGGCGGCGACCTCGCCGTGCGTCGCCTCGGCCTGGGGACCATGCGCCATGCCGACAGCCCGACCGTCCGGCGAGGCGCGACCGCCCCGGTCTGGGAGCCTCCCACGGACCGCGCCGAGCTGCTCGAGGTGATCCGCACCGCGGTCGCTTACGGCGTGGACCTCGTCGACACGGCGGACGCGTACGCGCTCGGCGCGGGGGAGGAGCTCGTGGCCGAGGCGCTCTCCACCGTCGACCGGCCCGTGGTGGTCGCGACGAAGGTCGGGGTGCTGCGCCCGCGCCCCGACGCCTGGGTGCCCCTCGGCCACCCCGACTACCTGCGCCAGCAGGTCGAGCTCAGCTTGCGCCGGCTCCGCCGGGAGACGATCGACCTGCTCTACCTGCACCGGGTCGACCAGAACTTCCCGATCGCCGACCAGGTCGGCGCTCTCGCGGAGGCGGTCGCGGAGGGCAAGGTCCGGCACCTCGGGCTCTCCGACGTCTCGGTCGCGCAGCTCGACGCGGCGCGTGCGGTGGCGCCGATCGCCGCGGTGCAGAACCACTACAGCTACGCGACCCGTGCGCACGACGCGGTCGTCGACCGGACGCAGGAGCTCGGGATCGCCTTCGTGCCCTTCTTCCCGGTCTCGTTCGACCCGGCGGCACATCCGGAGCTCGGGGCCGTGGCGCACGCACGGGGCGTGACGCCGCAGCAGGTCGCGCTCGCCTGGCTGCTGCAGCGGTCGCCGAACGTCATCCCGATCCCGGGGACCGCCTCGGTGCGGCACCTCGCGCAGAACATGGCGGCCGCGGACCTCGTCCTGACCGACGGCGAGCTGGCGCAGCTCGCAGGGTAGGGACCGCGCTGCGGCGGCGACCCCGGTCAGGCGGCGGCGCTCTCCGTCTCGCCGCGCAGGGCGTCGATCTGCTCCTGCAGCGTGGACAGCAGGTCGGCGACCTTGTCGGAGCCGTTCTCGCGCGCCTCGCCGGTCACGTGCTTGACCTCGGCGGACGCCGCCTCGAGCGCGACCTGCGCGTCCTCGAGCGCGACCACGGCGCCGTTCTCCGACGTCTTGGCCTGCGCGAGAGCCGAGCGCGCCTCGTCGGTCGCGGCCTGGGCGGAGGCCATCGCGTTCGTGACGTCGGCGCGCAGGTCGGCGGGGATGTCGGTGACCTGGGCCTCGATGCGCTGCAGGTCGTCGTCGATGGCCTCGGCCTGGCTCTGCGCGTCGGCGATGAACTGTTCGACGTCGGCGGGGGCGGAACACGCGCCGAGCATCATCGCGAGGGCGAGCAGGCTCGCCGCGGCAAGACGGGTCGTCGTCTTGCCCTTCATCGATGTCGTCGCTGACGTCATGGCCCGATTCTGCCTTGAGATCGCCAGGATCCAAGGGCCGGGATCCACAGAAGGTGTGGAGATCTTGGACACACCGGGCCAGGTAAGGGGGCAGGATGACGCCATGAGCGCGCTGACGACGGCCGAGCTGACCGCGATCTACACCGACCTGCACGCCCACCCGGAGCTCGGGTTCGCCGAGCACCGCACCGCCGGGATCGTCGCCGGGCGGCTGCGTGACTGGGGCTTCGACGTGCACGAGTCGATCGGCGGCACCGGGGTGGTGGGGGTGCTGGCGAACGGCGCGGGCCCGCGCGTGCTGCTGCGGGCGGACATGGACGGGCTGCCCGTCACCGAGCGCACCGGCCTGCCGTACGCGTCCACCGACACCGCCACCACGCCGGAGGGGCGCGAGTCCGGCACGATGCACGCCTGCGGCCACGACGTGCACGTCACCTGCCTGCTCGGGGCCGCCGCCGCGCTGGCCGGGCAGCGGGACGGCTGGGCCGGCACCCTCGTGGCCCTGTTCCAGCCGGCGGAGGAGGTCGGCGAGGGCGCGCGGCGGATGGTCGCCGACGGCCTGTACGACCGCATCGGCGTCGTGCCCGACGTCGTGCTGGGGCAGCACGTCATGCCGCTGCCCGTGGGCGTGGTCAGCCTGACGCCCGGGACGGCGATGGCGGCCGCCGACTCGCTGCGCATCACCCTGCACGGCTCCGGCGGGCACGGCTCCAGCCCGGAGGCGACCGTCGACCCGGTGGTGATGGCCGCTGCCACGGTGCTGCGGCTGCAGGGGATCGTGTCGCGCGAGGTCGGCGCCACGGAGTCCGCCGTCGTCACCGTCGGCTCCCTGCAGGCGGGCACGCAGGCGAACGTCATCCCGGACCGGGCCGACCTGCTCGTCAACGTCCGCACCTTCGACACCGGCGTCCGCGAGCGCGTGCTCGGCGCCATCCGCCGCATCGTGGACGCCGAGGCCGCGGCGTCCGGCGCGCCGCAGCCGCCGGAGTACACGTCCGTCGCGGCGTTCAACCTCACCGCCAACGACCCCGAGGCGACCGCGCGCACCCGCGCCGTCATCGAGCGGACGCTGGAGGCGGAGCGACCGCGCGTCGAGGCCGCGGGCGGGCGGCCGCAGGTCGTGAGCCTGCCCCCGCTGCCGGGATCGGAGGACGTGGGGGACCTCGCGACCGCCGCCGGCGTCCCGCTCGTCTACTGGTTCCTCGGCGGGTTCGACGCCGCCCTGTTCGTGGAGTTCGACCCTTCCGCCGCCACAGGCATGGGCGGCCTGCCCGACGGCGTCGCGCCCAACCACTCGCCCTTCTTCGCCCCGGTGCCCGAGCCGACGCTCGACCTCGGCGTCGCCACCCTGGTCGCCGCCGCCCGGGAGTGGCTGGACTGACCCGCGCCCGTCGCGGCCCGCGGGTCAGCGCGCGCCGAGCCGCCGGCTGATCTCGGCCGCGGCCCGGCCGGCGGCGGCCGCGAGCTCTGTCCGGCGGCCGTCGTCGACGTCGTCCGACCAGAACGTCAGCGCGACGCCCGCCACCGGGTGACCCGTGTGGTCGAGCGCGGCGTGCGCGACGGACGCGAGGCCGGTCGTGACCTCGCCGTCCTCCGTGGCGTGCCCGCGCCCGCGGGTCTCGCGCAGCACCTCGCGCAGGTCCCGCAGCGTGCGCGGGCCGACGCCCGTGCGGTCCGCGAGCGCCGCCGCCGAGGGGAACAGGGCACGCACCTGCGCGGCGGGCAGCAGCGCCAGCACGGCGCGTCCGCTGGCCGTGAGGTGGCTGGGCAGCCGGACGTCGACGTCGGTCACGAGGCTGGGCCGGTGCGGCGCGCGCTGCTCCACGAGGTACAGCACCTCGCGGCCGTGCAGCACGGCGAGGTGCGCGCTCTCGCCCGTCGTCTCCACGAGCCGCGCGACGACGGGGCGCGCCAGCCGCGCGAGCGGAGCCTGCCGCGCGTAGGCCGAGCCGAGCGACAGCGACGCCGTCCCCAGCCCGTACCGGTGCTCCTCCGGCAGGTGGGTCACGAACCCCTCGTCGACCAGCACCGCCAGCAGGTGGTAGACGGTGGAGCGCGGCAGGCCCAGGTGCTGCGCGACCGCCGCCGCCGGGACCGGGCCCGCCTGCGCGGCGAGGTACGTCAGCACCCGGAGCGTGCTGCGCGCCGCGGGGACGTCCGTCATCGTGCCTCCTCCCGGGTGTCTGGGATCCCAGACTGAACCTGGCGGGACCCCGTGTCCAGCGGCCCCGGGACGGTGTGTGCTGGCGGCATGTCCGCAACGCTGCAGCAGGCCGGCGACCCCGCCGGCCGCACGACGACCCACCCGGTCGCGCCCAGGTCCGACGTCGTCGTCGAGGTCACGGGAGACCCCCTGACCGTCGACGACGTCGTGGCGGTCGCCCGGCACGGCGCGCGCGTGCGTCTCACCGACCGCGCGCTGGCGGGGATGGCGGCGAGCCGCGCCGTCGTCGAGTCCCTGGCCGACGACGACCGCCCGCACTACGGCGTCTCCACCGGGTTCGGCGCCCTGGCGCGCCGGCACATCCCCACCGAGAAGCGCGCGCAGCTGCAGCTCGGCCTCGTGCGCTCGCACGCGGCGGGCAGCGGCCCCGAGGTGGAGCGGGAGGTGGTGCGCGCGCTGCAGCTGCTGCGGCTCGCCACGCTCGCGACCGGCCGCACGGGCGCGCGGCCCGTCGTCGCCGAGACGTACGCGGCGATGCTGAACGCCGGGCTCACGCCGGTGGTGCACGAGTACGGCTCGCTCGGCTGCTCGGGCGACCTCGCGCCGCTCGCGCACGTGGCGCTCGCCGCGCTCGGGGAGGGGCGGGTGCGCGACGCGGACGGCGCACTGCGGGACGGCGGCGAGGCGCTCGCGGCCGCGGGCATCGCGCCGCTGGAGCTGCGCGAGAAGGAGGGCCTGGCCCTCATCAACGGCACGGACGGCATGCTCGGCATGCTGTGCCTCGCGATCCACGACCTGGGCGACCTGCTCCGGGTGGCGGACGTCGCCGCGGCGTCCAGCGTGGAGGCGCTGCTCGGCTCGGACGCCCCGTTCGCCGAGGACCTGGTGGCCCTGCGCCCGCATCCCGGCCAGGCGGCGTCGGCCGCGAACCTGCGCGCGCTGCTCGCGGGCTCGCCGGTCGTCGCGAGCCACCGGACGTTCGACGCCGACGGCCGCCCGGAGTGCACCCGCGTGCAGGACGCGTACTCCCTGCGCTGCGCGCCGCAGGTGCACGGCGCGGCCCGGGACACCCTCGACCACGCGGCGACGGTCGCCGGCCGCGAGCTGGCGTCGGCGATCGACAACCCGGTCGTCACCGTCGACGGCCGCGTCGAGTCGAACGGCAACTTCCACGGCGCGCCCGTCGCGTACGTGCTCGACTTCCTCGCCGTCGCGCTGGCCGACGTCGCGAGCATGAGCGAGCGGCGCACCGACCGGTTCCTCGACGTCGCGCGCAACGACGGGCTGCCGGCGTTCCTCGCCGACGACCCGGGCGTCGACTCCGGGCTGATGATCGCCCAGTACACGGCGGCCGGGATCGTGAGCGAGCTCAAGCGGCTGGCCGCCCCCGCGAGCGTCGACTCCATCCCGTCGTCCGCGATGCAGGAGGACCACGTGTCGATGGGCTGGGCCGGGGCGCGCAAGCTGCGCCGGGGGATCGACGGCCTCGGCCGCGTGCTCGCCGTCGAGCTCATGACCGCCGCCCGCGCCCTCGACCTGCGCTGTTCCCCCGGCAGCGGCCTGTCGCCCGCCGCCGGCACCGGCGCCGTCCACGCGCTGCTGCGCTCCGCCGTCCCCGGCCCCGGCCCGGACCGGTTCCTCGCCCCCGAGATCGAGGCCGTGACCCGGCTCGTCGCCGACGGCGAGGTCGCCGCCGCCGCGCGCGCCGCCGTCGGCCCGCTCGCGTGACCCCGCCCGCCTGACCCCGCCCGACCGCCCGAAGGAGACGCCGATGTCCTACGACCGGGGGACCCCCGTCCCCGTCCGCGCCCCCCGCGGCACGACGCTCACCGCCCGCAGCTGGCAGACGGAGGCGCCGCTGCGGATGCTCATGAACAACCTCGACCCGGAGGTGGCGGAGCGCCCCGACGACCTGGTCGTCTACGGGGGCACCGGCCGCGCCGCGCGCGACTGGCCGAGCTACCACGCCATCGTGCGCACCCTCACGACGCTCGCCGAGGACGAGACGCTGCTGGTGCAGTCCGGCAAGCCCGTCGGCGTGCTGCGCACCCACGAGTGGGCGCCGCGCGTGCTCATCGCGAACTCGAACCTCGTGGGGGACTGGGCGACGTGGCCCGAGTTCCGCCGGCTCGAGGCGCAGGGCCTCACGATGTACGGGCAGATGACGGCCGGGTCGTGGATCTACATCGGCGCGCAGGGCATCCTCCAGGGCACGTACGAGACGCTCGCGGCCGTGGCGGCCAAGCGGTTCGAGGGGACGCTGGCCGGGACCCTCACGCTGACCGGCGGCTGCGGCGGCATGGGCGGCGCCCAGCCGCTCGCGGTGACGCTCAACGGCGGCGCGTGCCTGGTGGTCGACGTCGACCCGGCGCGCCTGGAGCGGCGCGTGCGCGAGCGCTACCTCGACGAGGTCGCGGACGACCTGGACGACGCGGTCCGGCGGGTCGAGGCGGCGCGCGCGGAGCGGCGCGCGCTGTCGGTCGGCGTCGTCGGCAACAGCGCGCACGTCGTGCCGGAGCTGCTGCGGCGCGGCGTCGAGATCGACGTCGTCACGGACCAGACGTCGGCGCACGACCCGCTGTCGTACCTGCCGCTGGGCGTCTCCGTCGAGGAGTGGGCCGACTACGCCGCGGCCAAGCCCGACGAGTTCACCGACCGGGCGCGCGAGTCGATGGCCCGGCACGTGGAGGGCATGGTCGGTTTCCTCGACGCCGGCGCCGAGGTGTTCGACTACGGCAACTCGATCCGCGACGAGGCCCGCCGCGGCGGCTTCGACCGCGCCTTCGACTTCCCCGGCTTCGTCCCCGCGTACATCCGGCCGCTGTTCGCGCAGGGGAAGGGGCCGTTCCGCTGGGCCGCGCTGTCCGGCGACCCGCGCGACATCGCCGCCACCGACAAGGCCGTGCTCGACCTCTTCCCGGAGAACGACCACCTGCACCGCTGGATCCGCGCCGCCCAGGAGCGCGTCGCGTTCCAGGGGCTGCCGGCGCGCATCTGCTGGCTCGGGCACGGCGAGCGCGACCGCGCCGGGCTGGCGTTCAACGACCTCGTCGCGTCGGGCGAGGTCAGCGCGCCCGTCGTCATCGGGCGCGACCACCTGGACGCGGGCTCCGTCGCCTCCCCGTACCGGGAGACCGAGGGCATGGCCGACGGCTCCGACGCCATCGCCGACTGGCCGCTGCTGAACGCGCTCACCGCCGCGTCGTCCGGCGCCACGTGGGTGTCGCTCCACCACGGCGGCGGGGTCGGCATGGGGCGCTCGATCCACGCCGGGCAGGTGTCCGTCGCGGACGGCACGCCCCTGGCCGCGCAGAAGCTGGCGCGCGTGCTGTCCAACGACCCCGGTCTCGGCGTCCTGCGGCACGTGGACGCCGGGTACGACGACGCCGCGGCCGCCGCCGCGCGGGGCGGGCTGCGCGTGCCCATGCTGGAGACGGACCCTGTCGACCCGGCCCGAGAGGCGTGACATGCGTGAGGTGGAGCACCCGGGCGGGTCGCACCCGGCGACCCTGATCCTCGGGATCGGGGAGCTCACGACCCACGCCGCCGCCCTCGGGGCCGACGGCGACCCGACCGGCGTCGTCCGCGACGCCGCGCTGCTGCTCGACGGCGGTCGGGTGGTCTGGGTCGGTCCCGAGAGCTCCTGCGCCGACGGCGTCGACGAGGCCCTCGGCCGCGCCCCGGACCGCGTCGTCGGGGTCGAGGGGCGCGCCGTCGTGCCGGGCTTCGTCGACAGCCACACCCACCTCGTGTTCGCCGGCGACCGGTCCGCCGAGTTCGAGGCGCGCATGGCCGGGCGCCCGTACGCGGCCGGCGGCATCCGCACGACCGTCGCCGCCACGCGGGCCGCCTCGGACGACGACCTGCGCGCCGGCCTGCGCCGGCACGTGGACCAGGCGCTCGCCCAGGGCACCACGACGCTCGAGACCAAGAGCGGCTACGGGCTGTCGGTGGCCGACGAAGAGCGGTCCGTGCGCCTCGCGGCGGAGGTCACCGACGAGGTGACGTTCCTCGGCGCGCACGTGGTGCCGCCCGAGTTCTCCGCCGACCCGGACGGGTACGTCGACCTGGTGTGCGGCGACATGCTCGCCGCCTGCGCCCCGCACTCCCGCTGGGTGGACGTGTTCTGCGAGACCGGCGCGTTCACGCCCGAGCAGTCGCGCCGCGTGCTGGAGGCGGGCGCCGCCGCCGGGCTGGGCGTGCGCGTGCACGCGAACCAGCTCGGCCCGGGGGAGGGCGTACGGCTCGCCGTCGACCTCGGCGCGGCCGCCGTCGACCACTGCACCTCACTGTCCGACGACGACGTCGCGGCGCTCGCGGACTCCTGGGACGGGCGAGGGCAGGGGACCGTCGCGACCCTGCTGCCCGGCGTCGAGTTCTCCACCAGGCAGCCGTACCCCGACGCGCGCCGCCTGCTCGACGCGGGCGCCGTCGTCGCGCTGGCCAGCGACTGCAACCCCGGCTCCAGCTACACGAGCTCGATGCCGCTCATGGTGGCGCTCGCCGTCCGCGAGATGGGGATGACCATCGCCGAGGCCGTGTGGGCCGCGACGGCTGGTGGCGCCCGCGCGCTGCGCCGCGACGACGTCGGGCACCTCGCTCCCGGCGCCCGCGCCGACGTCGTCGTGCTCGACGCCCCGAGCCGCACGCACCTCGCCTACCGCCCCGGCGTCCCGCTGGTGCACGCGGTGTGGCACGGCGGCCGGGAGGTCGTGCACCCCGCGAGGTAGTGCGAAACCCGCGAGGTAGTGCACCTCGCGAGCTAGCTGTGATGCCCCGTCAGGTTGGACAACCTGACGGGGCATCACACCGAGCGGGCGACGGGGTCGGTCGCACGCGAGGCGGGGTCGGTCGGCGCGGACCGGGCGCGGTCGGCGTTCCGCGCCACCACGAGGTTCTGCGTGAGCAGCGCGAGCCCGAGCGTCAGCAGCACGCCGCCCTCGGTGACGGCGGGCGACGCGCCGAGCCGGGCGCCCGCGTCCGCGAGCCCGAACCGGAGCGCCACGGAGACCGCCCACAGCGCCACGGTCGCCCCGGTGTAGCGGTACCGGACCACACCCTCGGGCCCCGGGGAGATCTGCACGGTAGCGGCGCGCGCCACGCCGAGGCCGACGGTGAGGGCGAGGTCGACGACGGCCACGCCGATCGTCGCGACGGCGCCGCCCGGCGCCGGCAGCGCGAGCCAGGGCACCAGCAGGAACGCGCCGACGAGCATGACGACGACAGGGCCGGTCAGCAGTCGCCTCGTCCGGGCGGGCCGTGGCCGCAGCCGGACGAGGACGACCACGGCGAGGGTCATGAGGCCGACGAGGACCTGGGGCGGCATCGTGTCCAGCATCGTGTCCATCAGGCGGCCTCCTCGCCGACGAGGTACGCCGCGACGGCGGCCGAGAGCGCGGAGCGGAACGCCGCGGCGCGCCCCGGGTCGTCGGGGTCGTGGCCGAGGGCCGACTGCCACGACCTCCCGCCCAGCGCGTAGCCGTAGGCGCCGGACATCCCGAGCAGCAGCACCGCCTCGATCCGCTCGCGCGACGGGACCCGGTCGGCGGGCAGAGCCGCTCGCAGGCCGGCCTCCATCATGTCCGCGATGCCGGTGAGCCCGTCGGTCGCGAGCGTGCCGTGCTCCGGGTGCAGGGCCGACCATGCCCACAGGCGCAGGTACCGCTCGTCGGTCAGGGTGGCGAAGACGACGTCGAGCATCCGGGTGGCGTACGGGACGCCGGCGTCGTCCGCGACCCGGGCCCGGACCCGCTCACGGTGACGTGCGTCCTCGGCGCGCAGCACCTCGCGGACCAGTCCGCGGTGGGTGCCGAAGTAGTGGCTCACGAGCCCCCGCGTCACGCCCGCCGCGGCGGCGACCTGGGCGAGGGTGACCGCGTCCGGACCGTGCTCGGCGACCAGCGCGGTCGCGGCGTCGAGGATCTCCTGGCGGGAGCGCTCGGGAGTCAGCCGGCGACGACCGTCTCGGCGGCCCGCAGCGGCATCGTCGGAGGCCACGTTATTGGCGATCATGCCAACAACGTAGCGCACGTGTCCGTCCCGGGGTCCCGCGACGCTGCGCGACCTCCGAGACGCAGCACGGTGGAACGGCCGAGGCGTCCACCCGTTCCTAGGCGGCGTGCCGGCGGTCGTGTCGGCGCCTGGCGCCAGGATCCGGGCATGACCGTCACTGCCGATGAGCTTCGCCGACACTTCCTCGCCGCGTGGGGACCTGACACCTGCTACCCCCACATGAGCGACGAGTGGACTCCGGAGAATCCCTCGCGCGACCAGTGCGGAATGACGGCCCTGGTCGTGCAGGACATCCTCGGCGGCGACCTGGTCCTCGCCGAGGTCCACGTGGACGGCGCCCAGATCGGTCACCACTATTGGAACCGGCTGCCGGACGGATCGGACCTCGACCTCACCGCGGACCAGTTTCGTCCCGAGGAGACGGTGGTGAGAGGAAAGGTCGTCGTCCGCCCGCCCGACGCTCCCCGGTACCACCGAGAGCAGTACGAGCTCCTGCGCCAGCGCGTCTTCGACGCCCTGGCCCCGGCTGCGGCGTCCGAGCCGGAGCACGCGGAGCCGTAGCTCTCCGGTGTGCGCGCGGCACGAAGGGCTCGATCAGAACTCGTGCAGCGCGCGATGTCGAGAACCACCGGCCGGCTCCGTCCCAGGAGCGTCGGCGGTGACAGGCACGGCCCGCGACGACAGGATGGACGTGCCGATGGACCGGTGGACGCCCGAGGAGGTCACCGCCCACATGGACTTCATGGGCCGGATGATCGAGGACCTGACGGCGCGCGGCGAGTTCGTCGACGCGCAGGCGCTCTCCCCGCGGGGGCAGTTCGTGCGGTACGGGGGCGAGGGGAAGGCTCCGGTGACCGACGGCCCGTTCGCGGAGACCAAGGACCTCATCGCCGGGTGGATGGCGATCGATGTGGAGTCCCAGGAGCGTGCCTACGAGGCGGCGGCCCACCTGTCGTCCGCGCCCGGCCGGGGCGGGCGCCCGCTGCACGAGTGGATCGAGGTGCGTCCGTTCCTCACCGACAACGCCGAGGTCACGGGGTGAGCGCGCCCACGCCGTACCTCCAGCTCCCTGGCAACGCCCGTGAGGCTCTGACCTTCTACGTCGCTGCTGGGTGCGGCGACGCCGTCGACCCTGCGTGAGTGGTTCGCGACCCTGGCCGACGGTGGCCGGGTCATGGATGAGCTTCAGACCAGGCCGTGGGGGGCATCGGACGGTCAGGTCATCGACCGGTACGGCCTGCACTGGCTGATCGGGTATGTGCACGACGAAAACTCGTGAATCGCGGCCGCTGACCGTCAGAGCAGTGGCTCGTGAGGTGCGCGTTCCTGGGCACGTCAGTTGATGATCTCGGCGCCGCTGTTTCGCATGGCCGCGACCCGCTCACGCCAGGCCGCCAGCGCCTCGGGCGTCTGCCGGACCCAGTCCGTCACCTCCTCGACGACGGCCAGCGGCGAGCTCGTCCGGTAGGAGCGGGTGGGGTTGCCGGGGAACTTCTTGTCGGTCACGTTCGGGTCGTCCTCGAAAGCACCGGTCGGCTCGACGAGGTAGACGTGAGGTTCGGCACCGTCCGGTCCGAGCATCGCGGCGATCTGTGCTGCGAGGCCGGCGCCGTCACGCAGCGCGGTGAAGTAGACGTGGTTCATCACGACCTCCGGCCGATAGTTGGAGGCGCGGCCCGCGATGAGCCGGTCGCCGGGCCGAAGCCTCGCGCGGGTGCCGTGGAAGAAGGGGCCGTCGTCGATCCGCGGCGCTGTCGTCACGCGACGATCATCGCAGCCGTCGCCGATGCGAGACGTAGCCGGAAGGGCGTCCTCGTTCTGGCCCGCCAGTTTGCCCTGGAGGCGCGAGTGCTTGGCTCAGATGCCACTCGCACTGGTTGCACGCCGATAACCCCGGCGGTCTCAACCGATCAACGCACCACCTCGGAGAAGATGACAGCCGGAGGTGGGCGTGGCGTTGGAGCAAGAGCAGGTGTTGTGGGAGCGATGGCGGGAGGGTGATTCGAGCAGGCTGATCGGCGGCACGATTGGTGCGAGTCCGGATGCGGTGCGGCGGTTCCTAGCGAAGACCGGCGGCGTGCGACCGGCCCCGCGTCGTCGCAGCCGGCTACACCTGAGTGCGGCTGACCGTGAGGAGATCTCCCGCGGGATCGCGGCTGGCCAATCCGCGCGAGCGATCGCATCCCGGGCTGAGCCGTTCCCCGTCGTCGATCTCGCGGGGGATCGCCTGCAGTGGCGGTCGGGACGGCTATCGCGCCCATGCTGCCGATGCTGCGGCGTGGGAACGGGCGAAGCGTCCCCGAGTCTCACGCCTGGCCGCGAGCCCGTCGCTGCTCACCATGGTGCGTGACCGCCTGGAGGAGGACTGGTCGCCGCAGCAGATCGCGGTATGGCTGCGACGGCAGTATCCGGACGACCCATCGTGCCGCGTGTCGCGCGAGACGATCTACCGCAGCCTCTATGTGGAGAGTCGCCGCGAGCTCGGCGCCCGCGCCGCCAAACATCTTCGCTCGGGCCGGTCTGTGCGCCGCCCGCGCGGGAAGCAGAAGTCCCATGGACGGGGGCGGCTGCGCAACATGGTTTCGATCCATCATCGGCCGGCGCTCGTGACGGAGCGGGTCGAGGTCGGGCACCGGGAGGGCGATCTGGTCATGGGCAGGCGTCCGTCGGCGGTCGCAACCCTGGTTGAGCGCAGCACCCGGTTCGTGCGAGTCGTTCGGGTCTGCTGCACGGATAGGTGACACCCGACCTGTGGTGCCTGCGGGTGCTGCTGGGTGGATCTAGTCCGTGCTGCAGCCCGAGAGCCCGTCGGTCAGGAGGCACCCGACGCGGTGCTTCCTAGTTCTGGCTGTGGGTCTCGTCTGGCCAGCCTGCTCATGATGAGGTGCAGGACGGCCAAGCCGAGGAGCAGGAGGGCGATGCCCGCGAGGATCTGGAACCCGCGCTCCTCAGCCTCGAACCCGACGTCCCCCGGAGAGGCCAGGAAGAGCACCAGCGAGAACGTGTAGAGACCGTACATCCGCCAGTACGTCGCCCGTTGCATCACCGCGAGGACCAACGCGGCTAGAGCGAGCGCGGTCTGAGCCCACGGGGACGGGCCGATGGCGGCCACGGCCACGGCGGCAGCTGCGCCGACCGCCGTACCGAGGGCCTTCTGTCGGATCCGCTCGCGGCGTCCCAGCATCAGGTACATGACAAGGATGAGGATCGGCTCCGGCACCCAGTACGGCTCGGTCCAGGACAACGTCACCCCGAGGGCTGCGGCGCCACCCAAGACCGCGCCGAAGCAGAGCGCGATGACCGCGGTGATGGGCAGCGTGTACCGGTCGCCCTCGACCACCGACGGGGCACCGAAACGGCGCATGATCACGAGACCGTACCCGGTGCCGATCGCAACGACTGCTGCGAAGGTGACGGCGGCTGGAGCGGTATCCACCGGCGTCACGAAGGTGGCGGCGTAGGGCACCATCAGCAGCGCGGCGAACCAGCCGAACCGGTACCCCACACCGGCGAGGACGCCCGTCGCCGCCAGCAGAGCCACCCACCACCAGTCGTAGGCGGAGTACGCGCCCAGACCGGCCACGACCCCGACCAGAGGCGTCACATAAACCATCCGGCGTGTGCCCGCGAGCTTTGCCCCCACCGCGCCCCACACCACGCCCATGAACAACGCCGAGACACCCAACTCGCCCACCAAAGCGCCGACCAGCACGGCAGGGAGAACAACCCCGACCAGCAGTGCCCCAAGGAGGTGGAGCAGCCGATGACCCCCGGACGGCTCCTGAGGCAGCGGCGCCGCGAGGTCGCCCGGCTGCCTGTCTCCGGGACCGACATCCTCGGCACCGCTCATACCCACAACCCGTCGGAAAAGCCCCCGGTTGCTGACGACTCTACGCGCCGATCACCCCCGAAGGGCTCGAAATTCGTGCATCCTTCGGACGCACTCATTCCTGAGATCCCGGCTTGAGCCGAGGGCGTCGCAGCCGACGGTGAAGGCCAATGCAACTCGCACGCCTCGACTGGTAGAGGTGCGAGTTCCTGGGCGCTCGGGCGCTTCGCGAACGACTGATCCGGCGACCGGTGTCCCTGGCTGAAGGTAGACCTTCACCCAAGCTCGGCGAGGTGCCGGCGGACCGTGGAGACCGACACTCCGAGCGCGCGCGACGGCAGCGGCGGACTGGCCCCCGGCGACGGACGCCCGGGCGGTCGCGAGTCGCTCCGGTGACATGACGGTCGGGCGGCCGCCGACCCGGCCGCGCGAGCGCGCGGCTGCCAGGCCGTCGAGGGTGCGTTCGCGGATTAGGTCGGCCTCCATCTGGGCGAGCGCGGCGAGCATGTGCACCATGAACCGGCCGGCAGACGTGCTCGTGTCGATCCGTTCCGAGAGGGAACGCAGGGCGACTCCGCGGTGCTCCAGCTCGTCGACGACGCGCACGAGGTGAGACACGCTTCGCGCGAGGCGGTCGAGCTTCGTCACGACGACGGAGTCACCCTCGTCGAGCTCGGTCAGGAGTTGCGCGAGGACCGGCCGGTCGTCGCGCCGGCCGGACGCGGTCTCAACGTAGGTGCCGCGCGTCGACGCCGGCCGCGAGGAGCGCGTCGCGCTGCCCGTCGAGGTTCTGCGTCGGGGTCGAGACCCGCGCGTAGCCGAAGGTGATCGCCATGCCGTGACCGTAGCGAAAACCCCCGCTGGAGGTTCTGAACCGGCGGGGGTTTTGGAGGGGGTTTTTGAGCGGCGTGTCGTCAGCGCGTCGAGCACACGGCGCGACCGTGTCAAAAACGGTCGGTTTCGACCGCGGATGCGTCGGCGTCAGGCGCTACCTTCTCGCCATGACGAACGGTCCTGACCGCGACGAAACCTCGACCGGCGAAGAGGCATGGCCGGAAACAACGAATGCGACACGGTCGATCATCGCGGCCGCGGGACTCGACCGCGGCCTGAAGTCCATGAAGCTCAGCGCTCTCGCGGCCGCGGGACTCGACCGCGGCCTGAAGTCCATGAAGCTCAGCGCTCTCGCGGCCGCGGGACTCGACCGCGGCCTGAAGTCCATGAAGCTCAGCGCTCTCGGGGCCGCCGGACTCGACCGCGGCCTGAAGTCCATGAAGCTCAGCGCTCTCGCGGCCGCCGGACTCGACCGCGGCCTGGAGCCCATGAAGCTCAGCGCTCTCGCGGCCGCCGGACTCGACCGCGGCCTGGAGCCCATGAAGCTCAGCGCTCTCG
>Ga0160452_100205_pt1 | contig 63686 bp, 57 predicted proteins | sample HID1971I_E6MG_FD_108230 | JGI IMG/M metagenome (GOLD analysis project Ga0160452, IMG submission 108230) | Enriched millipede-associated microbial communities from UW Madison campus, WI, USA - HID1971I_E6 MG | ecosystem: Host-associated > Arthropoda: Insects > Digestive system > Unclassified ...
GGGAAACGCCCGGTCCCATTCCGAACCCGGAAGCTTAGCCCTTCAGCGCCGATGGTACTGCCCTCGCGAGGGGGTGGGAGAGTAGGACGCCGCCGGACACCCATTCACGAAAGGCCCACCCCCGCACCGGGGGTGGGCCTTTCGCATACCCACCACCCGACCCGCTCGGGGAACAGCAGCGCGGCCACCTGCCCGGCGTTCCCGGGAGCTTGCGGCGCGCGCGCCACCGCCACGAGGGCGGGCATCGACCGCCGCGGCCTGATCCATCGGCGTCCCTCCTGTGTGCGGCTCGTCGACGGCATGGCGGCCGTCTCTGCCTCGTGCGCATCGTGCGTCCGACGTAGCGCGCGGGCTCAGGGCGCCGGGCTCAAGGCGCCGTCGGCGCATCGTGATCCGTGCGGCCCGAACGATGCCTCCGCGAGGTCTTCATCGAAGGGGTAGTCGGGGCGGGTCCTCTGGGCTGACCATGGGTGATGCGCGCGCGTCGCGGAGTGACAGCGGCGGCCCAGACGCTGCCGGCCGGAGTGAGCGGGGACTCACTTGACACCGTCCCCGCCGGCGGGCGAGACTTCACTGAACGGAAACCCACTTCCGGTGGGTGGAATCGCCCGAAGGAGGATCGCTCGATGACGAGTGCTGGTCTCGAGGCATTCAACGCTGCGGACGAGGACGTCGCGACCGCGCAGGTGCTGTCGTGCGCGGATGTTGACCGGTGGGCCGGAGAGGTCGTCGCCGGACGCCCGTACGCCGACGTCGAGGCGGTGCTCGCGGCGGCCCGTGCCGTCGCGGACCCGTGGACCGAGGAGGAGATCGACTCCGCCCTCGCGCGGCATCCGCGAATCGGGGAGCGGGCGTCGGGAGACGACCACGACGCAGCTCACTCCCGCCGCGAGCAGGCCGGTCTCGGCGCCCTCACGGGTTCCGTGGAGGAGCGCCTCCGTGAGGGGAACCGCGCGTACGAGGCGCGGTTCGGCCACGTGTTCCTCATCCGGGCCGCGGGGCGGTCCGCGGAGGAGATCCTCGCGTCGCTCGGGGAGCGGCTCGGCAACGACCCCGCGACCGAGCGGCGCATCGCCGGCCAGCAGCTCCGGGAGATCGCCGTGCTGCGGCTGAAAGGAGAGCTCTCATGACCTCGCACATCACCACCCACGTGCTCGACGCGGTCTCTGGCCTGCCCGCGGCGGGTGTGGCCGTCTCCCTGTGGAGCGTCGGTCCCGAAACCGCCGCGAGGCTCGCGGACGCGACGACGGACGCCGACGGTCGCGTGAAGGACCTCGGCCCCGAGGCGCTCGACCCCGGCACCTACCGGGTCACGTTCGCGACCGGTGACTATTTCGCCGCGCTCGGCACGGCCACGTTCTATCCCTCGATCAGCATCGACTTCACCGTCGAGGCCGGGCGCGACCACTATCACGTGCCCTGCCTGCTCAGCCCGTTCGCGTACTCGACGTACCGCGGGAGCTGACGGGCCCCCGGCCCGCCTCACCGGCCGCGGCAGAGCCGCCGCGGCCTGCGTCATCGTCATAGGAGACGTACCAGGGCCGACCCCGCGGGGTCGGCGTGGGACACACGCACCATCAGGATGAAGGAGTCAGCACAATGACCGCCACCGCCACCGACGCCCAGGCCACCACGGACACGATCGTGCTGGGCGACAACCAGTACGGCAAGGCCGAGGTCCGCGTCATGAAGGTCGACCGCGACCAGGCGCGCCACCGGATCACCGAGCTCTCGGTGACCTCGCAGCTCCGCGGGGACTTCTCCGCCGCGCACATCGACGGCGACCAGGGCCGCGTGGTCCCCACGGACACCCAGAAGAACACGATCTTCGGCCTCGCGAAGGACGGCATCGCCTCCCCCGAGGAGTTCGCGATCCGCCTCGCGGAGCACTTCACCTCGAGCTTCGACTGGATCGAGGGCGGCCGCTGGGAGGCCAAGGAGTACACCTGGGAGCACATCCCGTCCTCCCTGTCGAAGAACGTCACCGACGGCGAGCACGACCACGCGTTCGTCAAGGGCGGCACCGAGACGCGCACCACCGTCGTCCAGCGCGACGGCGACGAGGTCTTCGTCGTCTCGGGCCTCGAGGACCTCAAGGTCCTGAAGTCCACGGGCTCGGAGTTCCACGGCTTCCCGAAGGACCGCTTCACCACCCTGCAGGAGACGACCGACCGCATCCTCGCGACGTCGGTGACGGCCCGCTGGCGCTACACGTCGCTCGACATCGACTTCAACGCGGTCTACGACGACGTCCGCCGGATCCTGCTGGAGACGTTCGCGGACGTGCACTCGCTCGCGCTGCAGCAGACCCTCTACCAGATGGGCAAGCGCGTGCTCGAGGCGCACCCGGAGATCGGCGAGATCAAGTTCTCGATGCCGAACCTGCACCACTTCGTGGTCGACTTCGAGCCCTTCGGCCTGGAGAACCCGAACGAGGTCTTCTACGTCGCCGATCGCCCCTACGGGAAGATCGAGGCGGAGGTGAAGCGGGAGGGCGCGTCCACGGAGCCGCGCGCGTGGGCGACCGTCACGGGGTTCTGCTGATCAGCGTGACTCCGTGGAGTCGGTTCGAAGGAGCATCGACATGAGCACGACGACGATCGACGAGGCGGCGTCGCAGGACGCGCCGCGGGGCGGTCGACCCGAGGACGAGCGGTACCCGCTCGGCAAGACGTTCCTCTACGGCCTGCAGCACATCATGACGATGTACGGCGGCGTGATCGCGCCGCCGATCATCGTCGGGCAGGCGGCGGGGCTGGACGGCGCGCAGATCGGCGTCCTGGTCTCGGCCGCGCTGCTCGTGAGCGGCCTGGCCACCGCGCTCCAGACGCTCGGCGTGCGCTTCTTCGGCTCGCAGCTCCCGCTCGTCCAGGGCATCTCGTTCGCCACCGTGTCCACGATGGTCGCGGTGGCGAGCGGAGACGGCGGGCTGCCCGCCGTCTTCGGCGCGATCATCGTGGCCGCCGCCGTCGGCCTGGCGATCAGCCCGTTCTTCGCGCAGGTCGTGCGGTTCTTCCCGCCCGTCGTGACGGGCACGATCATCACGATCATCGGCATCTCGCTGCTGCCGACGGCGGCCGGCTGGATGATGGGCGGGGACGAGGACGCGGCCGACTGGGGTTCGGTCCCGAACATCTCGCTCGCCCTCGGCACCCTGGCCGTGGTGCTGGCGCTCAGCCGGTTCCTCCAGGGCACGATCTCCCGGCTGTCGATCCTGTTCGGGCTCGTGATCGGGACCGTGGTGGCCGTGCCGCTGGGGCTGGCGGACTTCTCCGGGGTGAGCCAGGGCGCCGCCTTCGAGCTGCCGACGCCGTTCGCCTTCGGCGCCCCCGTCTTCGAGATCGGCGCGATCATCTCGATGACGATCGTGATCCTCGTGATCATGACCGAGACGACGGCCGACCTGATCGCCATCGGCGAGGTGCTGGACACCAAGGTCGACTCGAAGCGCGTCGGCGACGGGCTGCGCGCCGACATGGCCGCCACGCTCGTGGCGCCGTTCCTCAACTCGTTCCCGGCGTCCGCGTTCGCGCAGAACGTGGGCCTGGTCGCGATCACCGGCATCCGCTCGCGGTTCGCCGTCGCGGCCGGCGGCGCCGTCCTGTTCGTGCTGGGCCTGTTCCCGGTGCTGGGCCGCGTCGTGGCGGCGATCCCGGCGCCCGTGCTCGGCGGCGCCGGCATCGTCCTGTTCGGGTCGGTGGCCGTGTCGGGGATCCGCACCCTGTCGCGCGTCGAGTACGAGGGCAACCTCAACCTGACGCTCGTCGCGGTGGCGCTGGGCTTCGGGATCATCCCGATCGCCGTGCCGGGCTTCTACGACCAGTTCCCGACGTGGGTGGGCATGATCTTCCACTCGGGGATCGCGGCGGCGGCCGTCGTGTCCGTGCTCCTCAACCTCCTGTTCAACGAGATCCGGTGGGGCAGGCGCAGCAAGGACCCGTCGGTGTTCACCGCGGGCTCGTCGGCGCGGCTGGTGGTCACGGAGGAGCAGGAGCAGCGCCGGGCGGAGTATTTCGCGCGGCTCGACGCCGAGCGCCAGGAGGAGCGGCGCGCCCGCCTCAACGCGGACGTGCAGGCGCGGGTGCGCCACGGTCACGGCCGGCGCTCGGGCTGCGTGTCGGCGATCGACCTCGACGCCGACGGCGTGCCCGACGTCCTGCAGATCCGGGAGGGGGCGCGCGCCGCGGTCGCGGAGCGCACCGCTGACCGCGTGCCTGCCGGGCGCGGTGCCGACGCGTCGGCGCAGCTCGTGCGCGCCGGCGCCGCACCGGGGGACGGGTGAGCTCGATGGCCGCCCCCGGACGCCGGAGGGCGCGAGCCGGGAGCACCGGCTCGCGCCCCCCGTCGGGCGTCCGGGCGCCGTCAGGCCGCGAGCAGCTCCTTCGAGATGGTCTCCGCCACCTCGTGCAGGAGGGGGAGCGCGGCCTCGCCGAACTCGTAGGTCACGCGGGCCGCGGGCCCGGAGACCGAGAGCGCGGTGGGCGTGGGCGCGTCCTTGACCGGGACGGCGAAGCAGCGCACGCCGATCTCCTGCTCGCCGTCGTCGACGGCGTACCCCTGCTCGCGGATCGTCCGGATCTCGGTGAGCAGGTCGTCGACGTCGGTGATCGACAGGTCGGTGGCGGGCGGCATCCCCACGCGGCCGACGATGTCGCGGACGGTCTGGTCCGGCAGCTCGGCGAGCACCATCTTGCCGACGCCGGTGCAGTGCGTGTACACGCGGCGGCCCACCTCGGTGAACATCCGCATCGAGTACGACGACGACGCCTGGGCGACGTAGACCACCATGTCGCGGTCGATCATCGCGAGGTTGGCGCTCTCGCCGAGCTCGCGGGCCAGCCGCTCCAGGTGGGGTCGGGCGCTCGCGCCGAGCTGGCGCCCGGCGCTCTCGCCGAGGCGGATCAGCCGCGGGCCGAGCGTGTACCGGCGCGACGGCAGCTGGCGGGCGTAGCCCCGTCCGACGAGCGTCCGCATGAGCCGGTGGATCGTGGGGAGCGGGAGCCCGGCGGCGGCCGCCAGCTCGCTGAGCGCGGCGTCACCGCCGAGGTCGGTCATGATCTCGAGCAGGTCGATCGCCCGGTCCACCGACTGGACCCCGGTGCCGTTCGCCATGGTCACGTCCCCCTTCGCGTGCGGCCCCGGCGCCGCCGGCCGGCCGATCGTGAGCACCCCGCCGCCGTGGGGGAGCACTCAGCCTTCCCGTGAACCGTGGTCGGTCCCGGAAAGCATCCTTCCACATCTCGAAACTTTGTGTCATCAGCACCCTGAAAGGAATCCCAGGCCATGGCGATGCCCAGCCCCAGCTACACGATCACCCTCCGCGTCGAGGCGCCGGCGACCCAGCGGGCGACGAGCGAGATCGTCCACGAGATCGCGACCGCGGGCGGCTCGGTGATGGGCGTCGACATCGCCCAGTCGCACGCCGACACGATCGTCGTCGACGTCACCTGCGACACCGTCGACGCCGAGCACGGCGAGCGCATCGTCGCGGCTCTCGACGCCCTCGAGGGCGTGCGGGTCCTCAAGATGTCGGACTCGACGTTCCTCATGCACCTCGGCGGCAAGATCTCCGTCGCCCCGAAGGTGCCGCTGAAGACCCGCCGCGACCTCTCGCGCGCCTACACGCCGGGCGTGGCCCGGGTCTGCCTCGCGATCGCGGACCGCCCCGAGGACGCGCGCCGCCTCACCATCAAGCGCAACACCGTCGCGGTGGTCACCGACGGCACGGCCGTCCTCGGCCTCGGCGACATCGGCCCCCAGGCGGCCATGCCGGTCATGGAGGGCAAGGCGGCGCTGTTCAAGCAGTTCGCGGACGTCGACGCATGGCCCATCGCCCTCGACACCACGGACACCGAGGAGATCATCCGCACCGTCAAGGCGATCGCGCCGGGCTTCGGCGGCGTCAACCTCGAGGACATCTCCGCGCCGCGCTGCTTCGAGATCGAGAAGCGCCTGCGCGAGGAGCTGGACATCCCCGTCTTCCACGACGACCAGCACGGCACCGCCATCGTGGTGCTCGCGGCGCTCATCAACGCGCTCAAGGTCGTGGGCAAGAAGATCGAGGACGTGCGCATCGCGGTCTCCGGCGTCGGTGCCGCGGGCTCCGCCATCATCCGCCTGCTGCTCGCCCAGGGCGCCCAGGACATCATCGGCTTCGACCGGCACGGCGCGCTCACGCCCGAGTCGGCGGGCGACGACGAGAACCGCACCTGGATCGTGGAGAACACCAACCCCTCCGGCTTCACGGGGACGCTCAAGGAGGGGCTCGTGGGGGCCGACGTCTTCGTCGGCGTCTCGGCGGGCAACATCCTCACCGGGGCGGACGTCGCGCAGATGGCCGACGACGCGATCGTGTTCGCCCTCGCGAACCCGACGCCCGAGGTCGACCCGATCGCCGCCGGCGAGACGGCCGCGGTCGTGGCCACGGGCCGCAGCGACTACCCGAACCAGATCAACAACGTGCTGGCGTTCCCGGGCCTGTTCCGCGGCCTGCTCGACGCGGGCGCCACGCTGATCACCGACGAGATGCTGCGCGTGGCGGCCGTGGCGATCTCGTCGGTCGTGAGCGACGACGAGCTCAACCCCGCGTTCATCATCCCCGGCGTGTTCGACAGCCGCGTGGCCGAGGCCGTGGCGGACGCCGTCCGGGCCGAGGGCCTCAAGGAGGTCCCGCTGGACGCGCACCGGGCCGAGGACGCCGAGCACCTCGCCCAGCACCTCGGCCGCGCCCTGCGCACGGACGCCGAGCCGGTGGCCGTCCGATGAAGGCCTCCCTCGACCGGGCGACGCTCGACGACGTCGAGCGTCGGCTCGCGGCGCACGACGCACTCCTCGAGCGGGCCTACCCGGGCGACGACGGCACCCGCCAGCCGGTGCACACCGTGTACGTGCCGGCGCACCGCTACGCGGCGGGGCTGGCCCGGGACTGGGGCGACCAGGCCCGGGCCGTGGTCGAGGCGCTGGGCACCGACGCGCTCCTCGACGCCGTCGGCGTGCGCGCCGACCTGCGCGAGGCGGTCGCGGCCCAGGTGGAGCACAAGCTCGCCACCGAGCCGATCGAGGACCTGCGCATCGACCTCGAGGACGGGTACGGGACGCACCCGGACGCGGCCGAGGACGAGGTGACCGCGGCGGCCGCCGCGGCCCTGCGTGCCGAGCTCGACGCCGGGGGCGCGACGCCCTTCGTCGGCATCCGCTTCAAGTGCTTCGAGCGCGCGACCCGGGCGCGCGGGCTGCGCACGCTCGACGTGTTCGTCAGCACGCTCGCCGCGTCGGGGGACCTCCCGGCCGGGCTCGTCCTGACGCTGCCGAAGGTGACCGCCGTGGCGCAGGTCGAGGCCATGGTGGCGGTGTGCGAGCGGCTCGAGGACGCGAACGGCCTGGCCGCGGGCCGCCTGCGGTTCGAGGTGCAGGTGGAGACGCCGCAGTCGATCCTCGACGCCGCGGGCACGGCGACCGTCGCGCGGATGATCCACGCCGGGGGCGGGCGGGTCAGCGGCCTGCACTACGGCACCTACGACTACTCGGCGTCGCTCGGCATCGCCGCGGCGTACCAGTCGATGGAGCATCCGGCGGCCGACCTCGCCAAGGAGGTCATGCAGCTGGCGGCCGCGGGGACGGGCGTCCGGCTGTCCGACGGCTCGACGAACGTGCTGCCGGTCGGCGACGACGCGCAGGTGCGCGCCGCGTGGGCGAACCACGGGCGCCTCGTGCGCCGCTCCTTGGAGCGCGGGTTCTACCAGGGGTGGGACCTGCACCCGGCCCAGCTCCCGAGCCGGTTCGCGGCGACGTACGCGTTCTACCGGGAGGGCTTCGAGCCCGCGGCGGAGCGGTTGTCGAACTACGTGAACAAGGTGGAGGGCGCGGTGCTCGACGAGCCCGCCACCGCCAAGGCGCTCGCGTGGTACCTCAAGCGGGGCCTCGACTGCGGGGCGCTCGGCGCCGACGAGATCGTCGGGCGCACCGGCCTGGGGCCGGCCGAGCTCACCGCGATGGTGACCCGCCCGGTCGGGGCCTGACCGCTCGGCGCCCGGACGCCCCGGCGCCTCGGCATCCCGGGATCCGCCATGACGGCCCGGCAGGACGACGTCCTGCCGGGCCGTCGTGCTGTCCGCGCAGGCGGCGCTGCGGGTGTGTGCGGCGGATCACGACCGGACCGCGGGACGCCGACGCCGCGGGGTTGACCGATCGCTTCGACCCGGCGTAGCGTTTCCACAACAAGGAACAGAACTTCCATCTGGCGAAAGCGAGTCAGCGATGACGGACCAGATCCCCTACACCGTGAACTGCTCGATCCTCCTCACGGACCTGCCGCTCCTGGAGCGTCCGGCGGCCGCGCGGGCGGCCGGCTTCGACGGCGTCGAGCTCTGGTGGCCGTTCGCGACCCCGACGCCCGCGGCGGACGAGATCGACGCCCTCGTCGGCGCCCTCGCCGACGCCGGCGTGCAGCTCACCGGCCTCAACTTCGACGCCGGGAACATGCCGGGCGGCGACCGGGGCCTGATCTCGTGGCCCGAGCGCTCGGCCGACCTGCGCGCCAACCTCGACGTCGTCGCCCGCATCGGCGAGCGCACCGGCTGCCGCGCCTTCAACGCGCTGTACGGCAACCGTGTCGAGGGCGTGGACCCGGCCGCCCAGGACGAGCTCGGTGCCGAGAACCTCGCGCTGGCGGCGAAGGCCGTCGAGCGGATCGGCGGCACGGTGCTGCTGGAGCCCGTCTCGGGCGCCCCCGCCTACCCGCTGACGACCTCGGCCGACGCCGTCGCCGTCCTCGACCGCGTGCGGGACGAGCACGGCGCCACGAACCTCGGCCTGCTGTTCGACGTCTACCACCTGTCGGTCAACGGCTCGGACGTCGACCTCGACCTCAAGACGTACGGCGACCGCATCGCCCACGTCCAGGTCGCCGACGCCCCCGGCCGTGGCGCGCCGGGCAGCGGCGACCTGCCGATCCAGCGCTGGATCGGCGACCTGCGCACCGCCGGTTACGCCGGCCCGGTCGGCCTCGAGTACAAGACGGCCGACGCGGACCCGTTCGCCTGGCTGCCGCGCGAGCAGCGCTCCGCCCGCTGAGCGCCGCGCCGCACCCGACCTCCCCGACCCTTCCGGAAGGACCCGACCAATGAGCACCATCGCCTTCATCGGCCTCGGCATCATGGGCAGCCCGATGGCCGTCCACCTCCAGGACGCCGGGCACTCCGTCGTCGGCTACAACCGCACGGCCGCCAAGGCCCAGCCCCTCGTCGAGGCCGGCGGCACCGCCGCCTCGTCCGTCGCGGAGGCCGTCAAGGCCGCCGACGTCGTCGCCGTCATGGTCCCGGACTCCCCGGACGTCGAGGGCGTGCTCACCGGCGAGGACGGCGTGCTCGCGAACGCGCAGCCGGGCACCCTGATCATCGACTTCTCGTCGATCCGCCCGGACGTGACGATCGCGCTGGCCGAGCAGGCGAGGGCCGCCGGCTTCCGCTACCTCGACGCGCCGGTGTCCGGCGGCGAGGCGGGCGCCAAGAACGCCGCCCTGTCGATCATGGTCGGCGGTTCCGCCGAGGACTTCGCCGCCGCGTCCGACGTGTTCGAGGCCGTCGGCAAGACCGTCGTGCACGTGGGCCCGTCGGGCTCCGGCCAGACCGTCAAGGCCGCGAACCAGCTCATCGTCGCCGGCAACATCGCGCTGCTGGCCGAGGCCGTGGTCTTCCTCGAGGCGTTCGGCGTCGACACCGAGGCGGCCGTCAAGGTCCTCGGCGGCGGGCTCGCCGGGTCGGCCGTGCTGAACCAGAAGGCCGCCAAGATGCTCGGCCGCGAGTTCGCCCCCGGATTCCGCATCGACCTGCACCACAAGGACCTGGGCATCTTCACCACCGCCGCCCGCGAGCAGGGCGTCGTCGCCCCCGTCGGCGCCGTCGTCGCGCAGCTCATGGCCGCGGCCCGCGCCGAGGGCGACGGGTCGCTGGACCACTCCGGCCTGTTCCAGGCGATCGCTCGCCTCTCGGGCCGCGACTGACCGTCGCGCCCGCCCCTGACATCCCAGAAGACTCGAAGGAGAGCACCATGCCCCGCATGCGCGCGGTTGACGCCGCGGTCGCCATCCTGGCGAAGGAGGGTGCCACCGAGGCCTTCGGCCTCCCCGGCGCCGCCATCAACCCGTTCTACGACGCCATGCGCCGGCACGGCGGTGTCCACCACGTGCTCGCCCGGCACGTCGAGGGCGCGTCGCACATGGCCGACGGCTACTCGCGCGCCGAGCGCGGCAACATCGGCATCTGCATCGGCACGTCGGGCCCCGCGGGCACCGACATGATCACCGGCCTCTACGCCGCGTGGGCCGACTCGATCCCGATGCTGTGCATCACAGGCCAGGCCCCGGTGGCCAAGCTCGACAAGGAGGACTTCCAGGCCGTCGACATCGCGTCGATCGCCGCGCCGGTCACCAAGCTTGCCAAGACGGTCCTCGAGGCGTCGCAGGTGCCGGGGGTCTTCCAGCACGCGTTCCAGCTGATGCGCTCGGGCCGCCCCGGCCCGGTGCTCATCGACCTGCCGATCGACGTGCAGCTGACGGAGATCGAGTTCGACCCGGAGACCTACCAGCCGCTGGCCGTCGAGCGTCCCCAGGCCACCCGCGAGCAGGTCGCCAAGGCCCTGGACATGCTGCTGGCCGCCGAGCGCCCGCTGATCGTCGCCGGCGGCGGCATCATCAACGCCGGCGCGGAGGCCGAGCTGGTCGAGCTCGCCGAGACCCTCGGCGTGCCCGTCGTGCCGACGCTCATGGGCTGGGGCGCGATCCCCGACGACCACCCGCTGACCGCCGGCATGGTCGGCATCCAGACGTCGCACCGCTACGGCAACGCCACGTTCCTCGAGTCGGACTTCGTGCTCGGCGTGGGGAACCGGTGGGCCAACCGCCACACCGGCGGCCTGGCGACGTACACCGAGGGCCGCACCTTCGTGCACGTCGACATCGAGCCCACGCAGATCGGCCGCGTGTTCGCGCCCGACTACGGCGTGGTGTCCGACGCGGGCGCGTTCCTGCGCACCGCTCTGGAGATCGCCGCCGAGCGCAAGGCCGCGGGCGAGGTGCCGGACTGGTCCGCGTGGGCGGCGAGCGCGCAGCAGCGCAAGCGCACCCTGCAGCGCAAGACGCACTTCACGGAGGTGCCGATCAAGCCGCAGCGCGTGTACGAGGAGATGAACAAGGCCTTCGGCCGCGACACGGTCTACGTCACCACGATCGGCCTGTCGCAGATCGCCGGCGCCCAGCTGCTGCACACCTACCACTCGCGGCACTGGATCAACGCCGGCCAGGCGGGCCCGCTGGGCTGGACCGGGCCGGCCGCGCTGGGCGTGTCCCGCGCGCTGCCCGAGGGCAACGTCGTCGCCCTCTCCGGCGACTACGACTTCCAGTTCATGCTGGAGGAGCTCGCCGTGGGCGCGCAGCACCACCTGCCCTACGTGCACGTCGTGGTGAACAACGCCTACCTCGGCCTGATCCGCCAGTCGCAGCGCGCGTTCGACATGGACTTCCACGTGTCCCTCGCGTTCGACAACATCAACATGGGGCACGGCGAGGGGGAGCCCGAGGGCTACGGCGTGGACCACGTCAAGGTCGCCGAGGCGCTGGGCTGCAAGGCGATCCGCGTCACGGACCCCGAGGACCTGGGCGCCGCCTTCGCCAAGGCGCAGGCCATGACGGCCGAGTTCCGCGTCCCCGTCGTGGTCGAGGTGATCCTCGAGCGCGTCACCAACATCGCGATGGGCGCCGAGCTCAACGGCGTGAACGAGTTCGAGGACCTCGCCATCTCGGCCGAGGACTCGCCGACCGCCATCGCGCTGCTGGACTGAGCCCGGCCCGGCGGCGGGAGAGATCATTGACGACGACGGACGAGGGAGGGGAGCGACCGTGACCACGACGACGGGGCGGCTGGCGCCGGGCGGAGCGCCGCGCGTGCTGCTGGCACCCGACAAGTTCAAGGGCTCGCTGACCGCGGGCGAGGTCGCCGCGCACCTCGCGGCCGGCCTGCGCCGGGCCCTGCCCGACGTCGTCGTCGACGAGCTCCCCGTCGCCGACGGCGGCGAGGGCACCCTCGAGGCCGCCCTCGCCGCCGGCTTCGCCGCGGTGGACCTGGTGGCGACGGGCCCCCTCGGGGAGCAGGTCGCCGCCCGGTACGCCCGGCGCGGCGCGACCGCCGTCGTCGAGATGGCGGCGGTCACCGGGCTCGCGATGGTGACCCCGACGCCCGGGTCGGCGCTCGCGGCGACCTCCCGCGGGCTCGGCGAGGCGATCGCGCACGCGCTCGACGCGGGGGCCCGGGAGATCGTCGTCGGGGTGGGCGGCTCCGCCAGCACCGACGGCGGGGCGGGCATGCTCGCGGCGCTCGGCGCGCGGCTCACCTCGGGCGCCGGCGACCTCGCCGACGGTGGTGGGCACCTGCACGAGCTGGTCGACGTCGACCTCTCCCGCCTGCACCCGGCGCTCGCCGACACCGAGATCGTGCTCGCGAGCGACGTGGACAACCCGCTGCTCGGCGAGCACGGGGCGGCCGCCGTGTACGGGCCGCAGAAGGGGGCCGACGCCGCCACGGTCGCGGAGCTCGAGCTGGGCCTGGCGACCTGGGTGGACGTGCTCGCGACGGTCGGCGTCACGGGTGCCCGCGGGTACGCCGCCGCGCCCGGCGCGGGCGCGGCCGGCGGCGTCGGCTTCGCCTGCCTGCTGCTCGGCGCCGAGCGGCGCCCCGGCGTCGAGGAGGTCCTCGCGCTCACCGGGTTCGCCGACCGCCTCGCCGGGGTCGACCTCGTCGTCACCGGGGAGGGCAGCCTCGACCGGCAGTCCCTGCACGGCAAGACGCCGGTGGGCGTGGCCGCCGCGGCCGCCGCGGCGGGCGTCCCGACGGTCGCCGTGTGCGGCCGCACCACCCTCGGCCCGGAGGAGGCGGCCGCCGCAGGCATCGCGGCCGTGCACGCCCTCACCGACGTCGAGCCGGACGTCGCCCGCTGCATCGCCGGCGCGGGCCCCCTGCTCGAGTCCCTCGCCCCGCGGCTCGCCGCGCACCTGCCCGCCCTCACGACGTCCCTGACGACCCCGATGGAGACCGCATGACCACGACCCACGACCTCGTCGTCCGCGCCGCCCGCGCCCTGACCCCCGAGGGCGAGCGCGCCGTCGAGGTCGGCGTCACCGACGGCCGGATCGCGGCCGTCGTCCCGCTCGGCGCGGGCCTCGAGGGCGCCGAGGTGCTCGAGCTCGCCGACGACGAGGTGCTGCTGCCCGGGCTCGTCGACTCGCACGTGCACGTCAACGAGCCCGGGCGCACCGAGTGGGAGGGCTTCGCTACCGCGACGCGCGCCGCGGCCGCGGGCGGCGTGACGACCATCGTCGACATGCCGCTCAACTCGCTGCCGCCCACGACGTCGGTCGCGCACCTCGAGGTGAAGAAGGAGCGCGCGGTCGACCAGGCGTTCGTCGACGTCGGCTTCTGGGGCGGCGCGGTGCCGGGCAACACCACGGACCTGCGGCCCCTGCACGACGCGGGCGTCTTCGGCTTCAAGTGCTTCCTGGCCGACTCGGGCGTGCCGGAGTTCGGGCACCTCGAGCACGACGAGCTGCGCGCGGACCTCGCCGAGCTGACCACCTTCGGCGGCCTGATGATCGTGCACGCGGAGGACCCGGGCACGCTCGAGGACGCCCCGCAGGAGCCCGGCCGGCTCTACAAGGACTTCCTCGCCTCGCGCCCCGCCAAGGCGGAGTCCACGGCGATCGCCGGGCTCATCGACGCCGCCCGCGCCACGGGCGCCCGCGCGCACGTGCTGCACCTGTCGGACGCCGACTCGCTGCCGATGATCGCCGCGGCCCGCGCCGAGGGCGTCCGGCTGACGGTCGAGACCTGCCCGCACTACCTCTCGCTGGACGCCGACCACGTGCCCGACGGCGCGACGGCCTACAAGTGCTGCCCGCCCATCCGCGAGCACGACAACCAGGACCGGCTGTGGCAGGGCCTGCGCGACGGCCTCATCGACGTCGTCGTCACCGACCACTCGCCGGCCACGGCAGCGCTCAAGGAGCCGGCCTCGGGCGACTTTGCGGCCGCGTGGGGCGGCGTCGCGTCGCTGCAGCTCGGCCTCGCCGTCGTCTGGACCGAGGCGCGCCGCCGGGGCGTCCCGCTGGCGGAGGTCGTCGGGTGGATGTCCGCGGGCCCCGCCGCCCTGGTCGGGCTGGAGCGCAAGGGCGGCATCGCGGTCGGCAAGGACGCGGACCTCGCGGTCTTCGCGCCGGAGGCGACGTTCGTCGTCGACCCCGTCCGGCTCCACCACAAGAACCCGGTCACGCCGTACGCCGGCCGTGATCTGACGGGTGTCGTGCGACGCACGCTGCTGCGCGGGCGTCCCGTGGGCGACGAGCCCACCGGCACCCTGCTGCGCCGCGGCGACGCCTGACGCGCCGCGGTTCCCCCCGTCACCGAGAACGAACGAGGACGCACGATGACGCGACTCCAGCCGGGCGACACCGCCCCCGACTTCACCCTGCCCGACTCCGCCGGCACTCCCGTGTCCCTCGCGGAGGTGCGCGCCGGGGCGGACAAGGGCGTGGTCGTCTACTTCTACCCGAAGGCCGGGACCCCCGGCTGCACCACCGAGGCCTGCGACTTCCGCGACAACCTCGCCTCGCTCGCCGGGGCCGGGTACGCCGTCGTCGGGGTCTCCGCGGACCCGGCCGAGGACGTCCGCGCCTTCGTGGAGTCCGAGCACCTGACGTTCCCCCTGCTGAGCGACGCCGACCACGCGGTGGCCGACGCGTACGGCACGTGGGGCCCGAAGACCGTCGGCGGCCGGACGTTCGACGGGGTGCACCGCTGCACCTTCGTCGTCGAGCCGGACGGCACCCTCCGCACCGCCGAGTACGACGTCGAGGCCACGGGGCACGTGGCCGCGCTGCGCGCGCAGCTCGTGGGTGCCTGAGGGGACCGGACCCGCTAGGGTTCCCCCAGGAGATTCCGCTAGGCGTAATCGCGATTCCGCCATGCAACGTGCAGCACGGCGTTCAGCACACGAACCCGCAGGACAAGAACAAGGAGGGACTGTCGTGGAGCTCCCCGACGGCCTGACCATCACCGCCGAGATCGGTGAGCGCGACCCCGAGGTCCTCACCCCGGCCGCGCTCGACCTCATCGTGACCCTGCACCGGCAGCTCGGCGCCCGCCGCCTCGAGCTGCTGGGCGCGCGGCAGCGCCGCCGCCAGGAGCTCGCCGACGGCGGCACGCTCGACTTCCTCCCGGAGACGGCGCACGTCCGCGCCGACGACTCCTGGACGGTCGCCGCCCCGGCCCCCGGTCTGGTCGACCGGCGCGTCGAGATCACCGGCCCCACCGACCGCAAGATGACGATCAACGCGCTCAACTCGGGCGCGAAGGCGTGGCTCGCGGACCAGGAGGACGCCAACACGCCGCAGTGGCGCAGCGTGGTGGGCGGTCAGCTCAACCTGCTCGACGCGATCGAGCGCCGGATCGACTTCACCAACGAGGCCGGCAAGACGTACGCCCTCAAGCCCGACGAGGAGCTCGCGACCATCATCGTGCGGCCCCGCGGGTGGCACATGAACGAGAAGCACGTCCTCGTCGACGGCGAGCAGACCTCGGGCGGCCTCGTCGACTTCGCGCTGTACGTCGCGACCGCCGGGCTGCGGCAGATCGAGAAGGGGCTCGGGCCGTACTTCTACCTGCCCAAGATGGAGTCGCACCTCGAGGCGCGCCTGTGGAACGAGGCGTTCGTCCTCGCGCAGGACGCCCTCGGCATCCCGCGCGGCACCATCCGCGCCACGGTGCTCATCGAGACCATCCCGGCCGCGTTCGAGATGGAGGAGATCCTCTACGAGCTGCGCGAGCACTCGGCCGGCCTGAACGCGGGCCGCTGGGACTACCTGTTCTCCGTGGTGAAGAACTTCCGCACCCGCGGCTCGGACTTCCTGCTGCCGGACCGCAACCAGATCACCATGACCGTGCCGTTCATGCGCGCCTACACCGAGCTGCTGGTAGCCACGTGCCACAAGCGCGGCGCGCACGCGATCGGCGGCATGGCCGCGTTCATCCCCAGCAAGGACGAGGAGGCGAACGCGCAGGCGTACGCCAAGGTCCGCGCGGACAAGGCGCGCGAGGCCGGCGACGGCTTCGACGGCTCCTGGGTGGCGCACCCCGGCATGGTCGCCACCTGCAAGGAGGTCTTCACCGAGGTGCTCGGCGACCGGCCGAACCAGATCGACCGCAAGCGTGAGGACGTCCACGTGGCGGCGGCCGACCTGCTGTCGGTCGACAAGACGCCGGGCACCGTCACGGAGGCCGGCCTGCGCAGCAACGTGTCCGTCGGCATCCAGTACCTGCACGCCTGGCTGGGCGGACTCGGCGCGGTCGCCATCTTCGGCCTCATGGAGGACGCCGCCACCGCGGAGATCTCCCGGTCGCAGGTGTGGCAGTGGCTGCACAACGGCGTCGTCCTCGCCGACTCCGGCCAGACGGTGACCCGCGAGCTCGTCGACCGCGTCGTCGAGGAGGAGGTGGCGAAGCTTCCGGGCGACGCCGCCGACTACGACGAGGCGCGCGCCCTCTTCGTCGAGGTCGCCGTGGCCGACGAGTACATCGACTTCCTCACGACGGCCGCCTACGAGCGGATGGACTGAGGAACCGGCACGCTCGGCCGCGACGGGGGCGCCGAGCACCGCCGGAGCAGGACGGCCGGCACCACGCCCGACGGGCGAGGTGCCGGCCGTCGTGTCATCCGTCCCGTCACGTGCGGACAATCTCCGCGACATGCGCCGACCACTAGACTGGCGGCCATGTCCACCATCTCCCGAGACGAGGTCGCGCGCGTCGCCGCCCTGGCCCGGATCGACCTGCGCGACGACGAGGTCGACCGGCTCGCCGGCGAGCTCGACGTCATCGTCGACTCGATCGCCCGCGTGCGCGAGGTCGCGACGCCCGACGTGCCCGCGACGAGCCACCCGCTGCCCATGACGAACGTGTTCCGCGAGGACGTGCCGCAGCCGGCGCTGCCCGTGGCCGACGTGCTGGCCGCCGCGCCGGACGCGCAGGACGGGCGCTTCGCCGTGCCGCAGATCCTCGGGGAGGAGTGAGATGACGGACCTGACCCGCCTCAGCGCGGCGGACCTCGCCGGCGCCCTCGCCCGCAAGGAGGCCTCCAGCGTCGAGGCCACGCGCGCGCACCTGGACCGCATCGCCGCCGTCGACGGCGACGTGCACGCGTTCCTGCACGTGAACGACGAGGACGCGCTGGCCACGGCCGCCGACGTCGACGCCCGCCGCGCCGCCGGCGAGGAGCTGCACCCGCTGGCCGGCGTGCCGATCGCCGTCAAGGACGTCGTCGTCACGAAGGGCATGCCCTCGACGGCCGGCTCCAAGATCCTCGAGGGGTGGATCCCGCCCTACGACGCGACGCTCGTCGAGAAGCTGCGCGGCGCCGGCCTGCCGATCCTCGGCAAGACCAACATGGACGAGTTCGCGATGGGCTCGTCCACCGAGCACTCCGCGTTCGGGAACACGCACAACCCGTGGGACCTCGACCGCATCCCCGGCGGCTCGGGCGGCGGCTCCGCGGCCGCCGTGGCCGCCTTCGAGGCGCCGCTCGCCATCGGCACCGACACCGGCGGCTCGATCCGCCAGCCGGGCGCCGTCACCGGCACCGTCGGCGTGAAGCCCACCTACGGCGGCGTCTCCCGCTACGGGCTCATCGCCATGGCCTCGTCGCTCGACCAGGCCGGCCCGGTGACCCGCACGGTGCTGGACTCCGCGCTGCTGCACGAGCTCATCGGCGGCCATGACCCGCGCGACTCCACCTCGATCCCCGAGCCGCTGCCGCCGCTCGTGGAGGCCGCCCGGCAGGGTGCGCTGGGCGACCTGTCCGGCCTGCGGGTGGGCGTCGTGACGCAGCTGCAGGGCGAGGGCTACCAGCCCGGCGTGCTCGCGCGGTTCCACGAGTCGCTCGAGCTGCTGACCAAGGCGGGCGCCGAGGTCGTCGAGGTCTCGTGCCCGAGCTTCGACTACGCGCTCGCCGCGTACTACCTGATCATGCCGGCGGAGGCGTCGAGCAACCTCGCGAAGTTCGACGGCATGCGCTTCGGCCTGCGCGTCGAGCCGACCGACGGCCCGGTCACCGCCGAGCGCGTCATGGCCGCCACCCGCGGCGCCGGCTTCGGCGACGAGGTCAAGCGCCGCGTCGTCCTCGGCACCTACGCCCTGTCGGCGGGCTACTACGACGCCTACTACGGCAGCGCGCAGAAGGTCCGCACGCTCATCCAGCGCGACTTCGCCGCCGCGTTCGCCCAGGCGGACGTGCTGGTCTCGCCCACGGCGCCCACCACGGCGTTCCCGCTGGGGGAGAAGCTGGACGACCCGCTCGCGATGTACCTCAACGACGTCGCGACCATCCCGGCGAACCTCGCGGGCGTGCCGGGCATCTCGGTGCCGAACGGCCTGTCCGACGACGGCCTGCCCGTCGGGTTCCAGATCCTCGCGCCGGCGAAGGCGGACGACCGCCTCTACCGCGTCGGCGCCGCGCTCGAGTCGGCCCTCGAGTCCACCTGGGGCGCCCCGCTGCTGTCGCGCGCGCCCGAGCTGGGCTGACGGCGGAGAACAGGAGAACACCGCTGTGACCACCACGACCCCTGCTCTCGTCGCCTACGACGAGGCCGTGCGCCGCTACGACCCGGTGCTCGGCATCGAGGTGCACGTCGAGCTCGGCACCCGCACCAAGATGTTCTGCGCGGCCGAGCAGTCGTTCGGCGCGGAGCCGAACACGCAGACCACGCCGGTGTCGCTCGGCCTGCCGGGCGCGCTGCCCGTCGTCAACGGCACCGCCGTCGAGTACGCGATCCGCATCGGCCTGGCGCTCAACTGCCAGATCGCGGAGACCTGCCGGTTCGCGCGGAAGAACTACTTCTACCCGGACGTGCCGAAGAACTTCCAGACCTCGCAGTACGACGAGCCGATCGCGTTCGACGGCTGGCTCGACGTCGAGCTCGAGGACGGCACCGTGCACCGCGTCGAGATCGAGCGCGCGCACATGGAGGAGGACGCCGGCAAGAACACGCACGTGGGCGGCTCCGCCGGCCGAATCCACGGCGCCGAGTACTCGCTGGTCGACTACAACCGCGCCGGCGTCCCGCTGGTGGAGATCGTCACCCGGCCGATCACGGGCGCGGGGGAGCGTGCGCCCGAGGTGGCGCGCGCCTACGTGCAGGCGCTGCGCGACATCTTCCGCGTGCTCGGCGTGTCCGAGGCCCGCATGGAGCGGGGCAACGTCCGCGCGGACGTCAACCTGTCGCTGCGGCCGACGCCCGAGTCCCCGCTCGGCACCCGCACGGAGACCAAGAACGTCAACTCGTTCCGGTCCGTCGAGCGGGCGGTGCGCTACGAGGTGTCGCGCCAGGCCGCGCTCCTCGACGCCGGCGAGACGGTGATCCAGGAGACGCGGCACTTCCACGAGGAGGACGGCTCGACCTCGCCCGGCCGCGTGAAGTCGGACGCCGAGGACTACCGCTACTTCCCGGAGCCCGACCTGGTGCCGGTCGCGCCGTCGCGCGAGTGGGTCGAGGAGATCCGCGCGACGCTCCCCGAGCTGCCGCAGGCCCGGCGCCGCCGGCTGCACGACGAGTGGGGCTTCGCGGACGCGGAGATGCGCGACGTCGTCAACGCGGGCGCGCTCGACCTCATCGAGTCCACGGTGGCCGCGGGCGCGAGCCCGGCCGCGGCGCGCAAGTGGTGGATGGGCGAGCTGGCCCGCCGCGCCAAGCAGGAGGAGGTCGAGCTCGCGGAGCTCGCGATCACCCCGGCGCAGATCGGCGAGCTCCAGCAGCTCGTCGACTCCGGCCGCATCAACGACAAGATCGCCCGGCAGGTGCTCGACGGCGTGCTCGCCGGCGAGGGCGGCCCGGAGGCGGTCGTCGTGGCGCGCGGGCTGGAGGTCGTGTCCGACGACGGCCCGCTCCTGGAAGCGATCGACGCGGCCCTCGCGGCGCAGCCCGACGTCGTGGAGAAGGTCCGTGGCGGCAACCAGGGCCCGGTGGGCGCGATCATCGGCGCCGTGATGAAGGCGACGAAGGGGCAGGCGGACGCCAAGCGCGTGCGCGAGCTGGTGCTGGAGAGGATCGGCTGATGCGGTCGCCCGTCCTGCACGGGGAGCTCGTGCGCCTGCGCCCGCTCGAGGCGCGGGACGCCGACCGGCTGTGGGCCTCCCTGCGCGACCCGGACAGCGGCCGGCTGACGGGGATGGGCACCAGCGGCGCGTCGACCCGCGCGGAGGTGACCTCCTGGGCGGCGACCGCGGCCGACCTGCCCGGCCGGTACGACTGGGCGGTCACGTCGGCCGCCGTCCGCGACGGGGAGCTCGTCAGCGACGACCTCCTGGGCGAGATCTCGCTCGACCAGGTGGATCCCGCGCTGCTGTCGGCCCACCTGCGCCTGCGGATGATGCCGGACTACCGGGGTCGCGGCTACGGGCGCGAGGCCATCGGGGAGGTGCTGCGGTTCGCGTTCGCGTCCACCGGCGGGGGCCTCGGCCTGCACCGGGTGAGCCTCGCGGTGATGAGCATCAACCCGCGGGCACGCGCGCTGTACGACTCTCTCGGCTTCCGCGAGGAGGGCCGACTGCGCGACGCCTTCCGGGACGGGAAGGGCTGGACCGACGCCGTCGTCATGAGCATCCTCGAGGACGAGTTCCGGGCCGGGGCCGGCACGGACTGACGTGCGCCCTTCTCGGCACGACGACGCCGGCGACCGCACTCCGCGGTCGCCGGCGTCGTCGTCGGGGCCGTTCTTGACACCGCCGCCGGTGGCGCATAACTTCATATCGCAGAATCGGTATTCCGAAGTACGGAAACTATGGCGGCGCTCGACCCGGGCCACCCCCGGGGTCGCGTCGCCCTGCAGCGACAACGGCCCGTCGAGCGAGGAGCGAGATCCATGACCCAGACCACCCGCTACTACACCCCGCAGGGCGGGCTCCCCGGCCAGGAAGAGCTGCTGACCGACCGGGCGATCGTCACCGAGGCGTACACGGTGATCCCGCGCGGCGTGCTCCGCGACATCGTCACGTCCAACCTCCCGGGCTGGGACAGGACGCGGCTGTGGGTGCTCGCCCGCCCCATCGAGGGCTTCGCGACGACGTTCGCCCAGTACGTGGTCGAGGTCTCCCCGGGCGGCGGCACCGACCGGGGCGAGGTCGAGGCGACCGTGCAGTCCGTCGTCTTCGTCACCGAGGGCACCCTCGTGCTCACCGTCGGCGGCGCCGAGCACGTGCTCGAGCCGGGCGGCTACGCCTACCTCGCCGCCGGCGACGAGTGGTCGCTGCACAACCGCTCCGACGCCAAGGCCGCCTTCCAGTGGGTCCGCAAGGTCTACGAGCCGATCGAGGGGTACCGGGCGACGACGTTCGTCACCCGCGACCAGGACGTCGAGCCGCGGCCGATGCCCGACACCGACGGCGCCTGGGCGACCACCCGCTTCGTCGACCCCGACGACCTCGCGCACGACATGCACGTGAACATCGTGACCTTCCAGCCCGGGGGCTCCATCCCGTTCGCGGAGACGCACATCATGGAGCACGGGCTGTACGTGCTCGAGGGCAAGGCCGTCTACCGCCTCAACGGCGACTGGGTCGAGGTGCAGGAGGGCGACTTCATGTGGCTGCGCGCCTTCTGCCCGCAGGCCTGCTACGCCGGCGGCCCGAAGCCGTTCCGCTACCTGCTCTACAAGGACGTCAACCGGCAGGTGAAGCTCGACCGCCGCTGACGGCCCGGGCGCTCCGGCGGCGCCTCAGCGGCGCGCACGCTCGAAGTCGTCGAGCGTGACGCGCCGCTCGTGCGCGTGGTCGACGGCCCGGGCCGGGTAGCCCTCCGGCGGCGAGGGCAGCTTCCACGGCTCGTGCACGGCGCGGCCGGGGACGCCCCGCAGCTCGGGCACCCAGCGGCGCACGTAGTTGCCGTCCGGGTCGAACTTCTTCCCCTGGGTCACCGGGTTGAAGACCCGGAAGTAGGGGGCCGCGTCGTGACCCGTGCCCGCCACCCACTGCCAGTTCAGCTGGTTCTGCGACACGTCGCCGTCCACCAGGTGCGCCATGAAGTGCGCGGCCCCGCGCTGCCAGCGCACGTGCAGGTCCTTGACGAGGAACGACGCGACGACCATCCGGACCCGGTTGTGCATCCACCCGGTGGCGAGGAGCTGGCGCATCCCGGCGTCGACGAGCGGGTAGCCGGTGCGGCCCGCGGCCCAGGTCTCGAAGGCGGTGTCGCCGGTCGCGCCGGTGGCCCAGGAGTCGTCGGGCACCACGGCCCGCAGCGAGCGGGACCGGGCGTCCGGGCGGTGGTGCAGGACGTCGGCGTGGAACTCGCGCCAGGCGAGCTCGGAGCGGTACGTCGCCACGTCGGCCTCGGGTGCCCCGCCGGCCTGCGCCTGCCCGAGGTCGGCCAGCAGCGTCCGCGGGTGGACCTCGCCCCAGCGCAGGTGCGCGGACATCGCCGAGGTGCCCGCGAGGTCCGGCCGGTCCCGGTTCGTCCCGTAGCCCGCGAGGCCGTCGCGCAGGAACGCGTGCCACCGGCGCCGCGCGGCGTCCTCGCCGGCACGGGGCAGGCGCTCCGCCGTCGGCGCGGCGTCGGGCAGGTCGTCCGTGCGCAGCGACGCCCAGGGGATCTCGCGCGGCCGCGGCGCCGGCGCCCGCCAGCCGTGCTCCAGCCACGCGCCGCGGAACGGCGTGAACACCTGGTAGGGCGTGCCCGCGCCGGTGCGCAGCCGGCCCGGGGAGACGGCGTACGCGGAACCGGTGCGGACCAGGCGCGCACCGGTCGCGGCCAGGGCGGCCTCCGCGGCGTCGTCCCGGCGCCGGCCGTACGGCTCGTGGCTCGCGGCCACGTGCACCTCGCCGGCCCCCACGGTCCGGGCGACGGCGGGCACCGCGTCGCGCGGGTCGCCGCGGCGCACCACCAGCCGGCCCTCGCACGCGGCGTCGAGGGCGCGGAGCGAGGCGGTCAGGTAGGCCAGCCGGTTGGCTCCCGCCGCGGACCACAGGGCGTCGTCCAGGACGTAGAGACCCACGACCTCGCCGCCGTCGGAGCGGGCCGCCTCCACGGCAGCCACGAGAGCAGGGTTGTCGGCGAGGCGCAGGTCGCGCCGGAACCAGATCACGGTCGTCGACATCCGACCACCGTACGTGCCCGTTCCGGCCCCGGCCGAGGACGGACGTGGCGGGTGGAAGCCACCACCACCGGTCGCAGATCCCCGACCCCGGTGTCACAGTCGTGTCCATGACCGATCAGGCGGCAGCGCCGGCGCCGCATCCTGAGCACGAGGGGGACCGCGCCTTCTTCGGCCACCCGCGCGGGCTGATGACGCTCGCCACGACGGAGGCCTGGGAGCGGTTCAGCTACTACGGCATGCGGGCGATCCTGCTGCTGTACCTGACGGACACCGTCGCCAACGGTGGGCTCGGGATGGACGAGACGACGGGCGCCGCGTTCGTCTCCATCTACGGCACGTCGGTCTACCTGCTGTCGGTCGTGGGCGGCTGGCTCGCCGACCGGGTGATCGGGGCGCGGCGCTCGGTGCTGTACGGCGGGATCATCATCGCCGCCGGGCACGTGGCGCTCACGGTGCCCACCTACGCCTTCTCGATGCTCGGCATCGGCATGGTCGCGTTCGGCACCGGCCTGCTCAAGCCGAACGTCTCCTCGATGGTCGGCGAGCTCTACTCCCGCGACGACCCGCGCCGCGACCCGGCGTTCTCGATCTTCTACATGGGGATCAACCTGGGGTCGTTCTTCTCGCCCTTCATCGTCGGCTTCGTCCAGCGCATGTGGGGCTACCACGCGGGATTCTCGGTGGCCGCGGTCGGCATGGCGATCGCGCTGGTCTTCTTCGTCGCCGGCTACCGGTACCTGGGCGACGCCGGCACGGACGTCCCCAACCCGATCCGGCCGCAGGACCGGCCGGCCGTCGTCCGCCTCGGCCTGATCGTCCTCGGGGCGATCGCCGTCGCGACCGCGATCGCCGTGGTCCTCGCCGGGGGGTGGGCGGTCTCGACGTTCATCGACGCGGTGTCCTACCTCGCCCTGGCGACCCCGGTCGTGCTGCTGACCGTGATGTATCGCTCGAAGCGCGTGACCGACGCCGAGCGGCCCCGGGTGCTGGCCTACGTGCCGCTGTTCGTCTCGGCGATGCTGTTCTGGATGATCTTCGAGCAGGCGGCGACCACCCTCACGCAGTTCGCCGCGGACCGGACCGAGCTCCAGCTGTTCGGCATCGAGCTGTCGCCGGCGTTCTTCCAGTCGATCAACCCGGCGACGATCATCGTCCTGGCGCCGGTGTTCGCGTGGATCTGGACCAGGACGGGGGACCGCCCGCCCACCGCGTACAAGTTCGTCATGGGGCTGACCCTGGCCGCCCTGTCGTTCCTGTTCCTCGCGGGGATGTCCGAGGTCTTCGCCGAGGAGCTCGCCCCGCCGTGGGTGCTCGGGGTCGTCTACGTCATCCAGACGCTCGGCGAGCTGTGCCTCTCGCCGGTGGGCATCGCGGCGACGACGCTGCTGGCCCCGCGGGCGTTCCGTGGGCAGGCGATGGCGCTGTGGTTCCTGTCGTCGGCCGCCGGGCAGGCGATCACGGCGCAGACGATCGAGGCGACCGAGGGCGTCTCGGACACCGCCTACTTCGGGGGGATCGGCGTCGTGGCGCTGGTGTTCGCGGGGCTCCTGCTGCTGCTCGCCCCGTGGGTCACGCGGCACATCCGGCGCGCCGACGAGATGGAGCACACCCACAGCGCCGGCGCCTGAGCGCGCCGGCGCCGCGGGTGCTGCCCCAGCGCCCCGGTCAGCGCAGCCAGGTGGCGCTGCCCGGCACGGGCGAGGAGGCCCAGGCGCGGCCGAGGCCCCAGGTGTCGCCGGCGCGGGTGAGCGCGAGGGCGGCCAGGAGCGCCGTGAACACGAGGTGCTGGTCGACGACCGGGTTCTGCGAGCCCGCCGCGAAGGGCCAGGTCGAGAGCCACAGGCTCAGCATGATGAGGCCGCCGGCCACGGCCGCGACGCGCAGCCCGATGCCGAGCAGCAGGGCCAGGCCGGTGCCGAGCATGCCCAGCATGAACAGCCAGTCGACGGCGGGGACGCTGAGCGCGGCGAAGCCTCCGGCGAGCGGGCTCTCGATCGAGCCCAGGTAGCCGGCCGTGGGGGAGCTGCCCTCCACCCAGGCGCGCTCGGCCGGCGTGGCATAGCCCAGCCCGAAGGTCTTGTCGGCCACCGGCCACAGGAAGACGGCGGCGAGGAGGATGCGACACAGCGCCAGCGCGCGGCGGGCGGCGGGCCGGGTCACGACGAGCGACGTGTCGTCGTCGGTCCGGGTGCGGTCGGTGGGGGTCGTGCCGATCGTGCTGCCTGCGGCGGTCGCGGTCATGAGTGTGCTCCCTGATCGTGGTGCGCTGCGTGGTGCTGAGGTCGGTGACTCCGTGGCGGCGCTGCCTGGAGGCGGGTCGCTGCTGGTGACGCGGTTCGGTCATGGGCATCCGGATTGGACCGGTTTGCCCGCATAACTAGTTGAACCGTGGACAACATCTCCCGGTTGCCCGGGGATCGCAACCCGTTCGTGATCTTCGGATCGTTTCGCCGGGCAGATCGACCACTGGGCGGACGGGTGCCCGCGATCCGGGACGGCGGGCGTAGCGTGCCCGTGCGCGTCGTCCCGGGAAACGACGCGGCACCTCTCGTCGAAGGAGCTGACCCATGAGCCGTCCCCTGCGCTCTCGGACGTCCACCCACGGCCGCAACATGGCCGGTGCCCGTGCCCTGTGGCGCGCCACCGGCATGGGCGCGGACGACTTCGGCAAGCCGATCGTCGCGATCGCGAACTCGTACACGCAGTTCGTCCCCGGCCACGTCCACCTCAAGGACATGGGCGACCTCGTGGCGTCGGCCATCCAGGAGGCCGGCGGCGTCGCCAAGGAGTTCAACACCATCGCCGTGGACGACGGCATCGCGATGGGCCACAGCGGCATGCTCTACTCGCTGCCGAGCCGCGACCTCATCGCCGACTCGGTCGAGTACATGGTCAACGCGCACTGCGCCGACGCCCTCGTGTGCATCTCCAACTGCGACAAGATCACGCCGGGCATGCTCAACGCCGCCCTGCGGCTCAACATCCCGGTGATCTTCGTGTCCGGCGGGCCGATGGAGGCCGGCAAGGCGATCGTGGCCGACGGCGTCGCGAAGACGCCGCTGAACCTCATCAACGCGATCAACTACTCGGCCGACGACAACGTGTCCGACGACGCGCTCGCCCAGGTCGAGGAGAACGCCTGCCCCACCTGCGGCTCGTGCTCCGGCATGTTCACCGCGAACTCGATGAACTGCCTCACCGAGGCGCTGGGCCTGTCGCTGCCCGGCAACGGCTCCACGCTGGCCACCCACGCCGCCCGCAAGGAGCTCTTCCTCGAGGCCGGCCGCACGATCGTCGACCTGGCCAAGCGGTACTACGACGACGAGGACGACTCGGCCGCGCCGCGCTCCATCGCCACCAAGGCCGCGTTCTCCAACGCGATGGCCCTGGACGTCGCGATGGGCGGCTCCACCAACACGGTGCTGCACATCCTCGCCGCCGCGCAGGAGGGCGAGGTCGACTTCGACCTCTCCGACATCGAGCAGATCAGCCGGCGCGTGCCGTGCCTGAGCAAGGTGGCGCCGAACCACCCGAGCTTCCACATGGAGGACGTGCACCGCGCCGGCGGCATCCCCGCCCTGCTGGGCGAGCTGGACCGCGCGGGCCTCCTGGACCACGACGTCACCTCGGTGCACACGCCCACGCTGCGCGCGTGGCTGGACGACTGGGACGTCCGCGGCGGCAAGGCGACCGAGCGTGCGACCGAGCTGTTCCACGCCGCGCCCGGCGGCGTGCGCACCACGCAGGCCTTCTCGACCTCCAACGTCTGGGAGAGCCTCGACACCGACGCCGCGAACGGCTGCATCCGCGACCTCGAGCACGCGTACACCGTGGAGGGCGGCCTGGCCGTGCTGCGCGGCAACCTGGCCGAGGACGGCGCCGTGTTCAAGACTGCCGGCGTGGACCCGGACGTCTTCCACTTCGTCGGCCGGGCGCTCGTCTGCGAGTCGCAGGAGGACGCCGTCGAGAAGATCCTCACCAAGCAGGTCGAGCCCGGGCACGTCGTCGTCGTGCGGTACGAGGGCCCGGCCGGCGGCCCCGGCATGCAGGAGATGCTCTACCCGACGTCGTTCATCAAGGGCCGCGGCCTGGGCAAGGTCTGCGCGCTCATCACGGACGGCCGGTTCTCCGGCGGGTCGAGCGGCATCTCGGTGGGCCACGTGTCGCCGGAGGCCGCCGCGGGCGGCGTCATCGGCCTCGTCGAGGACGGGGACGAGATCGAGATCGACGTCGACACCCGGCTCATCCGCCTCCACGTCACCGACGAGGTGCTCGCCGAGCGGCGCGCCAAGATGGAGGCCCGGGAGAACCCGTGGCAGCCCGAGAACCGCGACCGCTACGTCTCCCCGGCCCTGCAGGCGTACGCGGCGATGGCGACGTCGGCCGACCGCGGCGCGGTGCGCGACGTGTCGCTCATCGCCCGCCGCTGACGGCGGCGGCACCACCCCCACGGGCGCCCGCCCGGATCCCGTGTTGCGGGATCCGGGCGGGCGTCACGTTCGTGACATAGGCTCCGGGCATGGTCGACCAGCCCGAGCCCGCCGCCGCGCGCCCCGCCCCGCCCAACGAGCGCGAGCTGGAGCCGGAGATCGTCACCGACCTCCGCGAGCGGATGACGTACGGCTCCTACCTGCACCTGGACACCCTCCTCGCGGCGCAGGAGCCGATCAGCGCGCCAGCGCACCATGACGAGATGTTGTTCATCGTGCAGCACCAGACCACGGAGCTGTGGCTCAAGCTCGTGCTGCACGAGCTGGTCTCCGCGCGCGACCTGCTCGCGGCGGACGAGCTCGGCGCGGCGCTCAAGCGGATCGCGCGCGTCAAGCACGTGCAGCGCACGCTCACCGAGCAGTGGTCGGTCCTCGCCACGCTCACGCCGAGCGAGTACGCCCAGTTCCGCGGGTTCCTCGGGAACGCGTCCGGCTTCCAGTCCTGGCAGTACCGGGCCGTCGAGTTCCTGCTGGGCAACAAGAACGCGCGCATGCTCGCCGTCTTCGACGCCGAGCCCGAGGCGCGGGCCGAGCTCGCGCGGCTGCTGGCGGAGCCCAGCGTGTACGACGAGTTCCTGCGCTACCTCGCCCGCCACGGCCACGACGTGCCGCGGCACGTGCTCGACCGCGACGTCACGACCGCGCACACCCTCGACGACGACCTCGTCGAGGTCTTCCGGCGCATCTACGCCGACCCCGAGTCCGACTGGTCGGCGTACGAGACCTGCGAGGAGCTCGTCGACCTCGAGGACAACTTCCAGCTCTGGCGCTTCCGCCACATGAAGACCGTGCTGCGCATCATCGGCACCAAGCGCGGCACCGGCGGGTCGAGCGGCGTCGGGTTCCTCCAGCGGGCCCTCGACCTGACGTTCTTCCCCGAGCTGTTCGCCGTGCGCACCGAGATCGGCGCCACCGCCGGGCCGGGCGCCCGGTCGTGACCGGCCCGCTCCTCGTGCCTCCGGGCATCGCCCCGGTGGCCCTCCCTGCCGACGTCCCGCCCGAGGTGCGGGTCCGGCTGGGGGAGTCCGGCACGCTGCTGCCGCCGTTCACCGACGCGCACGTGCACCTGGGCCTCGTGGACCCGGCGCCGCTGCGCGCCCGTGGCGTCGCCGCCGTGCACGACCTGGGCTGGATCCCCGGCGAGGTCGCGGCCCTGGCCACCGACCCGGCCCTCCCGCGCGTCGCGTACGCGGGCGCCTTCCTCACCGCGCCGGGCGGCTACCCGTCCGACCGGTCGTGGGCGCCCGCGGGTGCCGTCGAGGAGGTCGCCGGCGCGGAGGCCGCCGCGGCGGCCGTGGACCGGCAGGTCGCCGCGGGGGCGTCGTTCGTCAAGGTCGCCCTGCACGGCACCGCGGGGCCGGTGCCCGACGACGCCACCCTGGCCGCCGTCGTCGGCCGGGCGCACGCGCGCGGGTGCGACGTCGTGGCGCACGCCGAGGGGCCGGGCCAGGTGGCGCGGGCGTTCGAGGCGGGCGTCGACCGCCTGGCGCACGCCCCGTTCAGCGAGCGCCTGCCCGACGAGCTGCTCGCGGCCATGGCCGCCGGCGGGACGACGCGACGGCCGATGACGTGGCTCAGCACGCTCGACATCCACGGCTGGGGCGAACCGACGCCCGAGCACGAGGTCGCGCTCGACAACCTGGGCCGCTTCGCCGTGGCGGGCGGCCGGGTCCGCTACGGCACCGACCTCGGCAACGGCCCGCTGCCGGTGGGCCTGAACGCGCGCGAGCTCGCCGGGCTCGCGACGGTCGGGCTCGGCCGGCGGTCGCTGCTCGCGGCGCTGGTGGGCGACGACCCGCCTGCCGGGCTCGTGTCGTTCGTCCCCGGCCCCGCGCCCGCGCGGACCGACGGCGGTGCCGTCCACGCCGCCTGGCTCGCCCGCGCCACCGTCCTCGACGTCGCGGACCTGCGCGACCCCGCGTTCGTCCCGCCCGCCACCACGCCTTCCGGAGGAGCCGCATGACCACCGACGCCGCCACCCGGCGCGACCGGGCCGCCGCGCTCGACGCCGCCGACCCGCTGGCCCGGTTCCGGGCGGCGTTCGTCGACTCCGACGAGGTGACCGCCTACCTGGACGGCAACTCGCTCGGCCGCCCGACCAGGGCGTCGGCGGAGCGCCTCGCCCGCTTCGTGCCGGAGGCCTGGGGCGCCCGGCTGATCCGCGGCTGGGACGAGGAGTGGTACGACCTGCCCCTGCGGGTGGGCGACCGGATCGGGGCGGTCGCGCTCGGCGCGGCGCCGGGCCAGACGTTCGTCGGCGACTCCACCACCGTGATCCTCTACAAGCTCGTGCGCGCCGCGCTGTCGTCCCCGCGGGCGGCCGGGCGCGACGAGATCGTCCTCGACTCCGGCAACTTCCCGACGGACCGCTTCGTCCTGGAGGGCGTCGCGCGCGAGCACGGCGCCGCGCTGCGCTGGATCGCGCCCGACCACGACGGCGGCGTCACGCCCGCGCAGGTCTCGGCCGCCCTGTCCGACCGGACCGCGCTGGTCGTGCTCAGCCACGTCGCCTACCGCTCGGGGTACGTGAGCGACGCCGCCGAGATCACGCGGCGGGCGCACGACGCCGGCGCGACGGTCCTGTGGGACCTGTGCCACTCCGCGGGCGCGGTCCCGGTCGCCCTGGACGCGTGGGGCGCGGACCTCGCCGCGGGCTGCACCTACAAGTACCTCAACGGCGGGCCCGGGTCGCCCGCGTTCGGGTACGTGCGCGCGGACCTCCAGGAGGAACTCACCCAGCCGATCCAGGGCTGGATGGGCAGCGCCGAGCCCTTCGAGATGGGCCCCGCCTACGCGCCGCACGCCGGCGTGCGGCGCTTCCTGTCGGGCACGCCGGCGATCGTCGGGATGCTCGCGATGCAGGACATGCTCGACCTGGTCGCGGAGGCCGGCCTCGACGCGGTCCGCGCGAAGTCGGTGGCGCTCACGCGGTTCGCCCTCGAGCTCGTGGACGACCTGCTCGTGCCGCTCGGGGTGCGGGTCGCGTCGCCCCGGGACGACGACCGGCGGGGGAGCCACGTGACCGTCGACCACGACGCGTTCGCCGACACCCTGCCGCTGCTGTGGCAGCGGGGCGTGATCCCCGACTTCCGCCGGCCGAACGGGCTCCGGCTGGGCCTCTCGCCGCTGTCGACCTCCTTCGGCGAGGTGCGGGTCGGCGTCGAGGCCGTGCGCGACGCGCTGGTCGAGGTCACCGGGGAGGTCGGGGTGCGCGGGGACCGGCCGTGATCCTCGACGACCTGGACGCCCGCCCCGGAACCGCCACCTCGCTGCTGCGGACCGTCGTCGGGCTGTACGCCCGCGACCTCGGCGGCTGGGTGGCCGCCGCGGACCTGGTCGCGCTGCTCGGCGCGGCCGGCGTCGCGCCCGGGGCCGCGCGGTCGGCGGTGTCCCGGGCCAAGGGGAGGGGCTTGCTCGAGGGCGAGGAGTCCGGCGGCCGGGCGGGGTACCGCCTCGCGCCGGGCGCGGCGGCCATGCTCGAGCGCGGCGACCGGCGCATCTTCGCCTACCGGCAGCAGGCCGCCGACGACCCCTGGTGCCTCGTGTCGTTCTCGATCCCCGAGGCGCGTCGCGACGCGCGCCACCAGCTGCGGCGGCACCTGGCCGGCATCGGCTGCGGCACCGTCGCCGACGGGCTGTGGATCTGCCCGGGCCACCTGGCCGACGAGGTCGAGGACATCCTCGAGGGGCTGGGCCTGCGCGACGCCGCGACGGTGTTCGTGGCGGGGACGCCCCGTGTGGCCGGGCCGCTCGCGGACGCCGTCGCCCGCTGGTGGGACCTCCCGCGCCTCGCGGCGATGCACCGGGACTTCCTGGCGGCGCACGCCGACCCGGACGGCGTCGGGTCGGGCGTCGGGTCGGGCGTCGCGTCGGGCGACGCGTTCGCCCGCTGGGTGCGCGCCGTCGACGACTGGCGCCCGCTGCCGTACCTCGACCCGGGGCTGCCGCCGGACGTGCTGCCCGCGGCTTGGCCGGGGACCGCGGGGGTCGCGCGGTTCGCCGCGCTGCGTGGCGCGCTGGCCGCGCCCGCGGCGGCGTACGTGCGCGAGGTCGTCGCCCGGGCCTGAGCAGGAGCAGGGTGGTCGGGCCGCGCGCGTCGGGGAGCCACCGGCGCCGGTCGTGCCTAGGCTCGGGTCCATGAGCGCCGACGCCGCAGCCACCCCGGACCTCAAGCCCCGCTCCCGCCAGGTCACCGACGGCATGGAGGCGACCGCGTCGCGCGGCATGCTGCGTGCCGTCGGCATGACCGACGACGACTGGGTGAAGCCGCAGATCGGCGTCGCGAGCTCGTGGAACGAGATCACGCCGTGCAACCTCTCGCTCGACCGGCTCGCGGACGCGGTCAAGGGCGGGGTGCACGCGGGCGGGGGCTATCCGCTCGAGTTCGGCACGATCTCCGTGTCCGACGGCATCTCGATGGGGCACGAGGGGATGCACTTCTCGCTGGTGAGCCGCGACGTCATCGCGGACTCGGTCGAGACGGTGATGCAGGCGGAGCGCCTGGACGGCTCCGTGCTCCTCGCCGGGTGCGACAAGTCGCTGCCGGGGATGCTCATGGCGGCCGCGCGGCTCGACCTGGCGAGCGTGTTCCTCTACGCCGGCTCGATCATGCCCGGCTGGGTGAAGCTGTCGGACGGCACCGAGCGGGACGTCACGCTCATCGACGCGTTCGAGGCGGTCGGGGCGTGCGCCCGCGGGCTCATGAGCACCGAGGACCTCGACCGCATCGAGCGGGCGATCTGCCCGGGCGAGGGCGCCTGCGGCGGCATGTACACCGCGAACACGATGGCGTCGGTGGCCGAGGCCATGGGCATGTCCCTGCCCGGCTCGGCGGCGCCGCCGTCGGCCGACCGCCGCCGCGACGGGTTCGCGCACGCCTCGGGCGAGGCCGTCGTCGAGCTGCTGCGGCGCGGCATCACGGCGCGGCAGATCATGACCAAGGAGGCGTTCGAGAACGCCATCGCGGTGGTGATGGCGTTCGGCGGGTCCACCAACGCGGTGCTGCACCTGCTCGCCATCGCGCACGAGGCCGAGGTGGAGCTCACGCTCGACGACTTCTCGCGCGTGGCCGACCGCGTGCCGCACCTCGGCGACCTCAAGCCGTTCGGCCGGTACGTGATGAACGACGTCGACCGCATCGGCGGCGTGCCGGTGGTGATGAAGGCGCTGCTCGACGCCGGCCTGCTGCACGGCGACTGCCTCACCGTCACCGGCCGCACGGTGGCCGAGAACCTCGCAGAGATCGACCCGCCCGACCCCGACGGGAAGATCCTGCGCGCCCTGGACCGGCCGATCCACCCGACGGGCGGCATCACGATCCTGCACGGGTCGCTCGCCCCCGAGGGCGCCGTGGTGAAGTCGGCCGGGTTCGACTCCGACGTCTTCGAGGGCACCGCCCGTGTCTTCGAGCGGGAGCGCGCCGCGCTCGACGCGCTCGAGGACGGGACGATCACCCCGGGCGACGTGGTGGTGATCCGGTACGAGGGCCCCAAGGGCGGGCCGGGCATGCGCGAGATGCTCGCCATCACGGGCGCGATCAAGGGCGCCGGGCTCGGCAAGGACGTGCTGCTCATCACCGACGGCCGGTTCTCCGGCGGCACCACCGGGCTGTGCGTCGGGCACATCGCGCCCGAGGCGGTGGACGCCGGGCCGATCGCGTTCGTGCGCGACGGCGACCGGATCCGCCTCGACGTCGCGCGCAAGACCCTCGACCTGCTGGTCGACGACGCCGAGCTCGCCGCCCGGCGCGACGGGTGGGCCCCGCTGTCCCACGGCTACACGCGCGGGGTGCTGGCCAAGTACACGAAGCTCGTGGGCTCGGCGTCGCGCGGCGCCGTGCTCGGCTGAGCACCGGACCACGCGCCGAACACCGTCGACCGCGCCGCCGGCCGCCGGGCAGGATGCCCGCATGGGCACAGTGCACCCGGCCGTCGACGGCCGCCTCCGGACCTTCATCGAGTCGCAGCACGTCTTCTTCGTCGCGACCGCCCCGCTGGCGGGCGACGGGCGGGTCAACCTGTCCCCGAAGGGCGTCGACGGGTCGTTCGTGGTGGTCGACGAGCACACGGTCGCCTACCTCGACATCACGGCCTCGGGCGCGGAGACCATCGCGCACCTGCGCGAGAACGGTCGGATCACCCTGATGTTCTGCGCCTTCGACGGGCCGCCGAACATCGTCCGCCTGCACGGGCGGGGGCGGGTCGTGACCCTGTACGACGACGAGTTCGCGTCGTGGGCCGGGCGGTTCACGGAGCGCCGGGGCGCCCGCGCGGTGATCGTCGTCGACGTCGAGCGCGTGTCGGACTCCTGCGGCTACGGGGTGCCGCTGCTCGAGTACGGCGGCGAGCGGGAGCTCCTGCCGCAGTTCATGGACCGCAAGGGCGCCGAGGGTCAGGCCGACTACCGGCGGCGCAAGAACCGCACGAGCATCGACGGCCTCCCGGCGTTCGACGACGACCCGGCGCCGGTCGGGGGCTGATCCCCGGCGCGGCGCGGCGCGGCGCGGCCCGGCCCGGCTCGGCCGCGGACCGCGGGCGAGCGGCGTGGCCCCGGGCGATGCTGGGCGCATGAGCGACACCAGCACCGACACGATCACCGCGGACCAGTTCGCGGCCGCCGACGGCGTGGCCGACTGGCGGACGGACCAGGGTGCCGCGGCGGCCGAGTTCCGCACCGGCTCGTTCGCGGCCGGCGTGCGGTTCGTCGACGCGATCGGGGAGATCGCGGACGCGGTGAACCACCACCCCGACGTGGACCTGCGCTACGCCGCGGTGACCGTCCGCACGTCGTCCCACGACGTCGGCGGGCTGTCCGAGCGGGACGTCGACCTCGCCCGGCGCATCAGCGACGCCGCCCGCGAGCTGGAGCTCCCGGTCGAGGGGACGCGGCCCTGACCGCGTCCACCAGGGCGTCCAGGGCCGCCTCGTAGCGGTACCCGGGCGGCGCGCCGAACCCCACGACGACGTGCGGGCGCGCGGCGGCACCCGGGCCGGCACCCGGAGCCGCGTCGAGCTCGGCGAGCCCGGACAGCCGCAGCCCTCGCGCGGCGGCCGCGTCCGTCACGGCCCGCTCGGTGACGCCGTCGGGCAGCGCGAGGAGGCCGTGCAACCCCGCGTCCATGCCGACGAGGCGGCACCCCGGCAGCCGCGCGTCGACCACCTCCTGCAGCCGGCGCCGTCGCGCCCGGTAGACCCCGCGGCGGCGGCGGACCGTGCGGTCGTACTCGTGGTCGTCGAGGAAGCGGGCGAGCGTGAGCTGACCGAGCCGGTCGGGCCGGACCCCCGACAGCCGCCGCTCCCGCGCCAGCCCGGGGAGGAGCGCCGCCGGGACGGCGCCCCAGGCCAGCCCGACGCCGGGCGCGAGCGCCTTGCTCGCCGTCCCCGCGTACACGACGCGGTCGGGCGCCAGGGCCTGCAGCGCGCCGACCGCCCGCCGGTCGTACCGGAACTCGCCGTCGTAGTCGTCCTCGACGACGAGCGCCCCGGTGCGCGCGGCCCACGCGACGAGGTCGCGCCGGCGGCCCGGGGCGAGGGCCGCGCCGGTGGGGAACTGGTGCGCGGCCGTCACCAGCACCGCGTCGATGCGGCGCAGGGCTCCGAGCCGCGCGACGTCGAGGCCGTCGCCGTCCACCTCGACCGGCACGACGTCGAGCCCGGCGGCCGCGACGACCTCGCGGTGCGCCGCGTGGCCGTAGCGCTCGACGGCGACGCGCCGCGCCCCGCGGGCGGCCAGGGCTCGGGCGACCAGGGACAGGAGCTCGCCGAAACCCTGCGCCACCACCACGGACCCGGGCTCGGTCCGCACGCCGCGCACGCGGGCCAGGTACGCGGTCAGGCTGCCGCGCAGCGCCTCGTCACCCAGCGGGTCGCCGTACCCGAGGTGCGCGGCGGGGGCGTCGGCCACCGCGCGTCGGGCGCTCGCGGCCCACGCCGCGCGCGGGAACGCCGACGCGTCGGGGATGCCGGCGCGCAGGTCGAGCGGCCCGGACGCCGGCGCGGGCGGCGGCGGGGGAGGCTCCGGCGCGGCGGTGGGGTGCGCCACCCAGGTGCCGGCGCCGACCCGCGACGCGAGCCAGCCCTCCGCCGCGAGCTGCGCGTACACCGCGGCCACGGTGTTGCGGGCGACGCCGAGGTCCGCCGCGAGCGCGCGGGAGGAGGGCAGGCGGGTGCCGGGGGCGAGCCGTCCGCCCGAGACGGCGTCCCGCAGCGCCGCCTCGAGGTCCCGGCCCGGCCGCGGGGCCGCGAGCGCGAGGTGCAGGTCGAGGCCCGCCTTCGACGCAATGGACCAGAAATCCGTCATCGGATTGCACTGTAGTCATGGTCCACCCGCTCGTACCGTCGAGGCATGACCACCGACACCGCGCCCGCGACCACCACGACCGACCGGCCCCGCGCCCCCTTCGTGCGCATCCCGCGCCGCCTCGACGTGGACCGTCTCGCCCCCGCCTTCTCCGAGGCGATGGGCCGCCTCGACACCGCGGCCGCCGCGGACGCCGAGCGCGCGGGCGTGGACCCCGCCGTGCGCGAGCTCGTCCGGCTCCGCGCCTCCCAGATCAACGGCTGCGCGTACTGCGTCGACCTGCACTCGCAGGCCGCCCTCGAGGCCGGGGTGGACGCGCAGCGGCTGCTGGCGCTGCCCGTGTGGCGCGAGTCGAGCTTCTTCACCGCGGCCGAGCGCGCCGCGCTCGGGCTGGCCGAGGCGGTCGCCCGGGTGTCGTCCGCCGAGGTGCCCGCCTCTGCCGTCGAGGACCTCGCGGCCGAGATCGGCGAGGACGGTGCCGCGGCGGTGCTCGCCCTCGTGGTGACGGTGGTCGCCTGGAACGGCATCGGGGCGACCGCGCGCTGCTGGTCGCCCGCCCGCCGCCGCTGACCGCCGTCGCGCACCGCCGGCGGACCTCGCCGCGCGAAGCCTGCGGCACCGGTGCAGGGTGGTCCGAGGCGAGCGCGACGGACGGAGGCCACCATGCCTGATGCGATGCCCGACACGATCACCCCGGCGGGGTTCGAGGCCGCGGAGGGCACCGGCGACTGGCGCGCCCTCGGCCGCGGCGCGAGCGCCCTGTTCCGCACCCGGTCCCCCGGGGAGGGCGCCGTGCTCCTGGAGCACGTCCGCGTGCTCGCCGACGGGGCGAACCACCACCCCGACGTCGACCTGCGCCCGGACGGCGTCGTCGTACGCGTCTGGTCGCACGACGTCGACGGCCTGAGCGCGCGCGACGTCGCCCTGGCCCGCGAGATCTCCGCGACCGCCGCGGACCTCGGGCTCGCGGCGGACCCCGCCGCGGTGCAGGAGGTGGAACTGACGATCGACGCCGCGGACCGCGAGCAGGTGATGCCCTTCTGGGGCGCCGTCCTCGGCCACCGGCGCTCCGACGAGGACCTCCGGGACCCGCACGGGCGGTGGCCCGGCATCTGGTTCCAGGAGCTGGGCGAACCCCGCCCGCTGCGCAACCGCCTGCACCTCGACGTCTTCGTGCCGCACGACGTGCGGCAGGCGCGCGTCGACGCGGTGCTCGCGGCCGGGGGGCGCGTCACCACCGAGGAGTTCGTGCCGCACTGGTGGACGCTCGCCGACGCCGACGGGAACGAGGCCGACGTCGTCGCGTGGGAGGGCTTCGACGAGGACGTGGCGGAGGGCCTGTTCACGCCCGAGGAGTTCCGCGCGGCCGACGGTGTGGACGACTGGCGGGTGCTGCAGGGGGCGAGCGCCTACTACGCGACGGGGGGCTTCGACGCGGGCGTCGAGCTCGTGGCCCGGGCCGCCCGCGCCGCGGAGGAGGAGGGCGTCCGGCTGTTCGCCGACCTTCGCTACGCCGGCGCGACCCTGCGGGTGGGCCCGCCCGAGGACGGGTGGATCGACGCCGGCCGGCTCCGGGTGGCGCAGCGGGTCCAGGCGGAGGCGCGCGACCTCGGGCTCCGTGCCGAGCCCGCGGCGCTGCGCGACGTGCAGCTCACCTTCGACGCCCTCGACGTCCCCGCGGTGCAGCGGTTCTGGGCCGCGGCGCTCGGGTACGCCACCCGCGGCGAGACGGACCTGTACGACCCGCTGCTCCGCGGGCCGTCGGTGTTCCTCCAGCAGCTGGACGCGCCGCGCGAGCAGCGCAACCGGATCCACGTGGACGTGTTCGTGCCCGCCGACGTGGCGGACGCCCGCGTGGCGGCCGCCGTCGCGGCCGGCGGCCGGGTGGTCCGGCAGGCCGAGTCGCCCTTCTGGCGCACCGTCGCCGACCCCGAGGGCAACGAGGTGGACGTCGCGGTGCTCCCCGGGCGCGCCGAGGCGTGGGGCCGCTGACCGCGGGACCGGGTGAAGTCTGGGAACGCGCTGGCGGCGGTCGGTGCGTCTCCGCCACCCCCGCTGGCCTGCCGCTATGCTCCGGGGCGCGCGCCGGAGCGGCCGGGGCGACGACCCGGCCCGGGTGACGCCGCGGCCACGAGGAGGTGGCGGTGACCGAGCTCGACGGCGGGGACCTCGCGATCGAGACGCGAGGCCTGCGCAAGACGTACCGCAGCGTGCGGGGGAGGTCGGTCGGGGTGGAGGGCCTCGACCTGCGGGTGCCGGTCGGGGGCGTGCACGGGTTCCTCGGGCCCAACGGCTCGGGGAAGACGACCACGATCCGGATGCTGCTCGGCCTGGTCCGGCCCGACCGGGGCTCGGCCAGGATCTTCGGGCACGAGGTGCCGAAGCGGCTGCCGGAGGTCGTGGGCCGGGTGGGCGCCATCGTCGAGAGCCCCAAGTTCTTCCCGGCGTTCAGCGCCCGCCGCAACCTGCGGCTGCTGGCCGACGCGATCGGCGCGCCCGCGGGGCGGGTGGACGCCGTCATCGACCAGGTCGGCCTCACCGGGCGGGCCAAGGACAGGTACCGCACGTACTCGCTCGGGATGAAGCAGCGCCTCGCGATCGCCGCGACGCTGCTCAAGGACCCCGACCTGCTGATCTTCGACGAGCCCACCAACGGTCTCGACCCGGCGGGCATCCGCGAGATCCGGCAGACCATGCGCGGCCTGGCCGACCAGGGCAAGACGGTGCTGGTCTCCAGCCACCTCCTCGCGGAGGTGGAGCAGATCGCCGACACCGTGTCGATCGTGGCCCGCGGCCGGCTGGTCGCGGCGGGGCGGGTGGCCGACCTCATCGGCGGCGGGTCCGCCACGCGGTCGGTCCGCCTGCGCGTGGCGCCGCAGGACCTCACGATCGCGACCAGCGTGCTGGAGACGAGCGGGCTCCTGGTGCGCCGCGAGCACGACGCCATCGTGGTGGACGGCGCCGCCGACGCGGCCCAGGTCAACCGGGCGCTCGGCGAGCGCGGCGTGTGGGTCTCCGAGCTCGCGCCGCTCCAGGCGGACCTCGAGTCCGTCTTCCTCGGGCTCACGGCGCACGAGACGCCGGGCGGCCACACCCACAAGGGCGACCGCACCCGGCGGGGCGGGCCGCCGCCCGAGCCCGCGCATGCTGCCACGCACGGACCCGCGACGGGGGCGGACGCATGAGCCGCCTGCTGCGGGTGGAGCTGCGTCGGCTGTGGGCGCGCCAGGTCACCCGCTGGGCGTGCGTCGGGGTGCTCGTCCTGGTGGCGCTCAGCACGCTGGCGGCGTTCGGGACGGCGCGCCCGCCGAGCGACCAGGACGTCCAGGCCGCCCAGGACGCGTACGCCTCCGAGCTGGAGCTGTGGGAGGACGAGGGCGACCAGTGGCTCGCCGAGTGCGAGGAGGGCGCCGAGGCCGAGGGTGCCTCGCCCGAGGAGTGGGGCTGCGACGACATGGCGCCGCGCCTGGAGAACTACCTGCCCCCGACGCAGACGTTCGTCCCCGACGCCGACCAGCTGGCGATGATGTACGGGGACCCGGAGGTCAACGCCGGGGACGACGCCACGGCCGACGCCGTCGCGGAGATCCAGGGCTCGGTGTGGAACGGGTGGGGCGGCCTGGGGACCCTCGACGACGTCTCGACCCTGCTGGTCCTCGTCGCGCTGGTCGTCGGCGTCAGCTTCGTCACCGCCGAGGTCAACAGCGGGTCGATGGGCATGTGGCTCACCTTCGAGCCGCGCCGCCAGCGCGTGTACTGGTCCAAGGCGGTCGCCGCCGCCGTGGGCACCGTCCCGCTGGTGCTGGTGGGCTTCGCGCTGCTGGTCGGCGCGACGTACGCGACGTACGCCTCGTTCGGGACGCTCGGCGACGTCACGGGCGCCGTCTGGGGCGAGGTCGCGGCGTTCACGGGCCGGCTGGTCGTCGCCGGCTCGGTCCTGGCGGCGGTCGGGGTGGCGCTCGGCGTGCTGCTCAAGCACGCCGCGGCCGCGGTCGGCGTCGTCGGCGTGGTGGCGTGGGGCTCCCTCGCCTTCGGCTACGGGCTGGGGGAGGCGCAGCGCTGGCTGCCGACCACCGCGCTGACGGCCTGGCTGCAGGGCGGCGCCGTCTTCACCGTCGAGGACTGCGCGCCGACCGCCGACGGCGTCTTCGAGTGCGTCCCGGTGGAGCATGTCGTCACGACGGCCCAGGGTGGCCTGACGGTGCTCGCCCTGGCCGTCGTGCTCACGCTGCTCGCGGTGCTCGTGTTCCGGCGTCGCGACGTGAGCTGACGGGCGGCTGACCGCCGCCCGCCCGCCCACACGTCGTGAGCCCGGCGCCCCGCATGCCGTCCGCATGATGGGACACCGGGCTCACGACGTGACATCGCCCGGTGGCGGGCGTAACGTTCGATCCGTGCAGACGATCCTCGTAGTACTTCTTCCCGGGCGCGCCGACTAGGCCCACGCACCAGGCTTCGTCAGCGCGCTCACCCCTCGTCAGTCCCGTCATCCCGGGACCGGGGGGTTTTTCATTGCAGCGACACCCTCGCCAGACCCTTCGCCCGCAAGACCGACCGGCAGGAGAGACCGATGGTCCAGCCGAACCCGACCCCCGCCCAGGTGGCCGCGCGCACCGCGCCGCGCACCGCCGACCGAGCAGTGTCCGGTGAGGAGGTCACCGGCGCCGAGTCGATCGTCCGCTCGCTCGAGTCGGTCGGTGTCGAGAACGTCTTCGGCATCCCGGGCGGCGCCATCCTTCCGCTCTACGACCCGCTCATGGACTCGAAGCAGATCCGCCACGTGCTGGTGCGGCACGAGCAGGGCGGCGGGCACGCCGCCCAGGGGTACGCCCACGCGACGGGCCGGGTCGGCGTGACGATGGCGACGTCGGGGCCCGGCGCGACGAACCTCGTGACCCCCCTCGCCGACGCGCACATGGACTCCGTCCCGCTGGTGGCGATCACGGGCCAGGTGGCGCAGTCGCTCATCGGCACGGACGGGTTCCAGGAGGCGGACATCGTCGGCATCACGATGCCGATCACCAAGCACTCCTACCTGGTCACCGACCCGGCGGAGATCCCGCGCACGATCGCCGAGGCGTTCCACATCGCGTCGACGGGCCGGCCCGGTCCCGTGCTGGTCGACATCGCGAAGTCGGCGATGACGGACCGCACCACGTTCTCCTGGCCGCAGGAGCTGGCGCTGCCCGGCTACCACCCGGTGACCAAGCCGCACGCCAAGCAGATCCGCGAGGCCGCGAAGCTGCTCGCCACCGCGCGCCGCCCGGTGCTGTACGTGGGCGGCGGCGTGATCCGCTCGGGCGCGTCGGAGGCGCTGCGCCGGCTCGTCGACGTCTCGGGCGCCGCCGTCGTCACGACGCTCACCGCCCGCGGCGCCGTCCCCGACAGCCACCCGCAGCACCTCGGGATGCCCGGCATGCACGGCACCGTGCCGGCCGTCGCTGCGCTGCAGAAGGCCGACCTCGTGGTGGCGCTGGGCGCCCGCTTCGACGACCGCGTGACCGGCCGGCTGTCGAGCTTCGCGCCGCACGCCACCGTCGTGCACGCCGACATCGACCCGGCGGAGATCGGCAAGAACCGTCCCGTGGACGTGCCCATCGTCGGCGACCTGCGCGAGGTGATCGCCGACCTGGTGCCCGCCCTCGAGGCCGAGCACGCCAAGGTGGGCAAGCCGGACCTCGCGGCCTGGTGGCACCAGCTCGACACGTGGCGCGAGACGTACCCGCTGGGCTACACCGACACCGCCGACGGGCACCTGGCGCCGCAGCACGTCATCTCCCGGCTGGGCGAGCTCGCCGGCCCGGACGCGATCTACGCCGCGGGCGTGGGGCAGCACCAGATGTGGGCGGCACAGTTCATCCGCTACGAGCGCCCGCGCACCTGGCTCAACTCCGCCGGCCTGGGCACGATGGGCTTCGCGGTGCCCGCCGCGATGGGCGCCAAGGTGGGCGAGCCCGACCGCGAGGTGTGGGCCATCGACGGCGACGGCTGTTTCCAGATGACCAACCAGGAGCTGGCCACCTGCGCGATCAACGACATCCCGATCAAGGTGGCGCTGATCAACAACAGCTCGCTCGGCATGGTGCGGCAGTGGCAGACGCTCTTCTACGACGAGCGCTACTCCAACACCGACCTGCACACCGGGCACGGCACGGCGCGCATCCCGGACTTCGTGAAGCTGGCCGACGCCTACGGCTGCGAGGGCATCCGGGTGGAGCGCGAGGACGAGGTCGACGCCGCGATCAAGCGGGCGCAGGAGATCGACGACCGCCCGGTCGTGATCGACTTCCAGGTCTCGCGCGACGCCATGGTGTGGCCGATGGTCGCCGCGGGCGTCCCCAACGACGACATCCAGTACGCGCGGGGCATCTCGCCCGCGTGGGACCGCGAAGACTGACCGGCCGACGAGCAGAGACGGAGCCACCCATGTCGCGTCACACCCTGTCCGTGCTGGTCGAGAACAAGCCGGGCGTCCTCACCCGCGTCTCCGCGCTGTTCGCGCGCCGCGCGTTCAACATCCACTCCCTGGCCGTGGGCCCCACCGAGCACGAGGAGATCTCGCGCATCACCGTGGTGGTCGACGTCGAGGCGCACCCCCTCGAGCACGTGACCAAGCAGCTCAACAAGCTGATCAACGTCATCAAGATCGTCGAGCTCGACCCCGAGTCGTCGGTGCAGCGCGAGCTGCTGCTCGTCAAGGTGCGCGCCGACGCGTCCACGCGGGCGGGGGTGCTCGAGGTCGTCGACCTCTTCCGCGCCCACGTGGTGGACGTCGTGCCCGACACGGTCGTCATCGAGGCGACCGGCACCGCCGTGAAGCTGTCCGCGCTGCTCAGCGCGCTCGAGCCCTATGGCGTCCGGGAGATCGTGAAGTCCGGCACCCTCGCGGTGGGCCGCGGCTCGCGGTCCATCACCGACCGAGCGCTGGAGCGCGTGCGCACGGCCTGACGCCGTTCGCGTACCGTCACCCCTGCCGGTGACCACCGAGAAACCGACCAGAAGTACCGAGAAACGAAGTATCGAGACCGAGGAGCATCACCGTGGCTGAGCTGTTCTACGACGACGACGCCGACCTGTCCATCATCCAGCAGCGCAAGGTCGCCGTCATCGGCTACGGCAGCCAGGGGCACGCCCACGCGCTGAACCTGCGCGACTCGGGCGTCGACGTGCGCGTCGGCCTGCGCGAGGGCTCGGGGTCGGCGAAGAAGGCCGAGGACGAGGGCCTGCGCGTCCTGACCGTCGCCGACGCGGTCAAGGAGGCCGACGTCGTCGTCATCCTCGCGCCGGACCAGGTGCAGCGGCACGTGTACCGCGACGAGATCGCCCCGAACCTCACCGAGGGTGCGGCGCTCGTCTTCGGGCACGGCTTCAACATCCGCTTCGGCTACATCAAGCCCGAGGCCGGCCACGACGTGCTCATGGTCGCCCCCAAGGGCCCGGGTCACCTCGTGCGTCGCGAGTACGTCGACGGCCGCGGCGTGCCGGTCATCGTCGCCGTCGAGCAGGACGCGTCCGGCTCCGCCTGGGAGCTCGCCCTGTCCTACGCGAAGGGCATCGGCGGCCTGCGTGCCGGCGGCATCAAGACCACCTTCACCGAGGAGACCGAGACCGACCTGTTCGGCGAGCAGGCCGTGCTCTGCGGCGGCGCCTCGCAGCTGGTCCAGTACGGCTTCGAGACGCTGACCGAGGCGGGCTACCAGCCCGAGGTCGCGTACTTCGAGGTGCTGCACGAGCTGAAGCTGATCGTCGACCTCATGGTCGAGGGCGGCATCGCCAAGCAGCGCTGGTCCGTCTCCGACACGGCCGAGTACGGCGACTACGTCTCCGGCCCGCGCGTCATCGACCCGCACGTGAAGGAGAACATGAAGGCCGTCCTCGCGGACATCCAGAACGGCGCCTTCGCCGAGCGCTTCATCGCCGACCAGGACGCCGGCGCCCCCGAGTTCACCGCCCTGCGCGAGAAGGGCGAGGCGCACCCGATCGAGACCACCGGCCGCGAGCTGCGCAAGATGTTCTCGTGGATCAAGCCCGCTGACTCCGACTACACGGAGGGCAGCGCCGCTCGCTGACCCACACCGTCAGCAGCGACGCGCGCGGCCGCCGCCCGGGAGACCCCCGGCCGGCGGCCGCACGTGCGTCCGGACCCGCGAGGTAGTTCGGAACCCCGCGAGGTAGTTCGGAGCCCCGCGAGGTAGTTCGGAGCCCCGCGAGGTAGTTCGGAACCCCGCGAGGTAGTCCGGGCTCGGCGGTCAGTCGAGCAGGCCGGCCCAGCGCCGGACGATGTCGACGAGCTCGACGCGGTCGAGGGCGTCGACGTCGTCGAGCCGGTGCCACGCGACGTCGTCGGTGGAGCCGCCGGCCTCGACCGTGAGCTCGCCCCCGACGACGTGCGCGCGGTAGACGATGCGGACGCCGTGCATCGGCTCGGTCGGGGCGCCGAGGCCGATGTCGAACCGACGCTCGGTGGGGACCACGATGCTGTCGACGCCGAGCAGCCCGTCGAGCGCGACGTCGTACCCCGTCTCCTCCCGCAGCTCACGGACCGCCGCGTCCTCGGGGTGCTCACCGGGGTCGATGCCGCCGCCGGGCATCGTCCAGCCCGACCCGGTGCCGGCGGACCAGTGGGGGAGCAGGATGCGGTCGTCCTCGACGACGAGGGCGTAGGCGGCGACGCGAGTGAACATCCGGGCATCGTGCCACGACGTCGTGCCCGGACAGCGTGCCACGGCGCCGTGGCCTGGCAGGATGGGCGACATGACCGACGACGTGACCCCCGGCCTGGACGACGCCCAGCAGGCCGACAGCATCACCCGGTTCTGGGACGTCGCCCGGCCGAGCGCCGGGCGCACCAGCCACGGGGGCGCGGTGGGTGAGCGCTCGGAGAACGTGGTGCCGCCGCCGGCCTGGTCGTTCGGCGACTCGCCCGAGCTGGCCGACGAGCTGCTGACCCTCGTCCTCGACGGGGTCAAGACGGGCACCGCCGCCGCCGTGTGGGAGTACGAGGCGGCCGACGAGCCCCTGCCGCGCAAGGGCGACCTGTCGATCGTGCTCGACGGCGCCGGCGAGCCGCGCGTCCTCATCCGGACCACGCAGGTGGAGACCGTGCCGTTCGACGCGGTGAGCGCCGAGCACGCGGCCGCCGAGGGCGAGGGCGACCGCTCGCTCGAGGACTGGCGCGCGGGGCACGAGCGGTACTGGCGGCGCACGCTGGCGCAGATCGGGCGGGAGTTCGACCCGTCGATGCCCGTGGTGTGCGAGCGGTTCAAGGTGCTCTTCCGCGCCTGACCCGTCCCGGTGCCCGGGCCTGCAGCGCTCGGCGGCCGGCATCGGGCAGGATGGCGCGATGCCCGCCGCGACGCCGCCGCCCGCCACCATCCGGCCCGCCACGCCCGAGGACGCTCCGGGGTGCGCGATCGTGCACCACACGTCGTGGGTGGAGACCTACGGCGGCCTGCTCCCGGCCCGGCACTGGGAGACCGACACCCTCGAGGCGCGCACCGCGACATGGCGGCGGTGGCTCGCCGGCGAGCTCACCGCGACGGTGGCCGAGTCCGACGGACGGGTCGTCGGCGTCGCCTTCGCCAGCACGGGCCGGGAGGTGGGCGGTCGTCGCCCGGTGCGCGAGCGCGAGCTCTGGCTCCTCTACGTGCTGGCGGCGCACCACGGAACGGGCGTCGGTCAGGCGCTGCTGGACGCCGTCGTGCCGCCCGGGGCTCCCGCCCAGCTCTGGGTCGCGGAGGAGAACCCGCGGGCGCGCCGGTTCTACGAGCGCAACGGGTTCGTCCCCGACGGCGCCCGCTTCGTCGACGAGCGGCTGGACCTCGCCGAGGTCCGGCACGTGCGCTGACCGGGACCGCCGGGGAGGCGGGGAGCGCTACGCCGGCGTCAGGACCAGCCAGGCGAACCCGACCACGCCGCGGTAGCCGGTCAGGTACTCCTCGCGCCGCCGGTCGGCGAAGGCCCGCGCCCCGGGGGTACCGACGCGCTCGATCCCCGCGCGCCAGTCGGACTCGAAGTCGTCCCACTCGCCCTGGGTCGAGGTGGCGGCGTGCAGCACCCGGAACCCGGCGTCGGTGGCGGTGCGGGCCAGCCCCGCGAGGTCGGGCAGGTCGCCGAAGTCCCGGCGCACGTCGGCGTCCGGCTCGGCCTCGTAGACGCCGTCCCCGAACAGGAGCGTCCCCGACGGCGCGGTGAGCGGGTGCAGCGCGGCGAGGGCGGCGGCGCCGTCGCCCCAGATGTGCCCCGCGCCGACGTTCAGGACCACGGGCGCCGGGCGGTCCCAGGCGGTCGCGTCGGCCTCGTGGAACGTGACGCGGCCCTCCAGCCCGCGGTCGCGGGCGCCGCGGCGGGCGCGCTCGAGGTCGCCCGTGTGCTGGTCGACGCCGTCGCCGGCGACGCCGTGACGGGCGCACAGGCGCAGCAGCAGCTCGCCGGAGCCGCACCCGAGGTCGAGGGCGCGCGCGTCGGGCGACGGCGGCGCGAGACGGCCGAGGAGGTCGTTCGCGCGGGCGTCGGAGAGCGGGGAGTTGAAGGTGAGGTTCGCCGCGGCGGCGTCGAAGTACGGGCGGAGCTCGTCGTCCTGGGTCATCCGGTGATCGTGGGCGTCCGGTCGGCCGGGGTCCAGACATTTGCCCGGTCGCCGGTGCCGCTCGGCCCGTGACCAGCGAGGTCACGGCGCCGGACGTCCAGGAAATGAGATCGGCGTCCGCATCATGACCCCGCGGGCTTAGGCTCGGCCCCATGACGCGGAGCATCGACCTGGCAGTGGTGGCCGGCGACGGTATCGGCACGGAAGTCGTGGAGCAGGGTCTGACCGTCCTCGAGGCGGCCGTGGCCGGCTCGGACGTCAAGATCTCCACCACCGAGTTCGACCTGGGGGCGCGCCGCTGGCACGCCACGGGCGAGACGCTGACCGACGCCGACCTCGAGGCCATCAAGGGCCACGACGCGATCCTGCTGGGCGCCATCGGCGACCCGAGCGTGCCGTCGGGCGTCCTCGAGCGCGGCCTGCTGCTCAAGCTCCGCTTCTCGCTGGACCACTACGTCAACCTGCGCCCGGGCAAGCTGTACCCCGGCGTGACCAGCCCGCTGGCGAACCCCGGGGACGTCGACTTCGTCGTCGTGCGCGAGGGCACCGAGGGCCCGTACGTCGGCAACGGCGGCGCGCTGCGCGTCGGCACCCCGCACGAGATCGCCACCGAGGTGTCGGTCAACACTGCGTTCGGCGTAGAGCGCGTGGTGCGCGACGCCTTCGCCCGCGCCCAGGCCCGCCCGCGCAAGCACCTCACGCTGGTGCACAAGCACAACGTGCTCGTGCACGCCGGTCACCTGTGGCGCCGCACGGTCGAGGCCGTCAACGCCGAGTTCCCCGACGTCACCACGGACTACCTGCACGTGGACGCCGCCACGATCTTCCTCACGACGAACCCGTCGCGGTTCGACGTGATCGTCACGGACAACCTGTTCGGCGACATCCTCACGGACCAGGCCGCCGCGATCACCGGCGGCATCGGCCTCGCCGCGTCCGCGAACATCAACCCGGACCGCACGGCGCCGTCCATGTTCGAGCCGGTGCACGGCTCCGCGCCGGACATCGCCGGCCAGGGCAAGGCCGACCCGACCGCCACCGTGCTGTCGGTCTCCCTCCTCCTCGACCACCTCGGCCTCACCGAGGAGAGCCAGCGCGTCGAGGCGGCCGTCGCGGCCGACCTGGTCGAGCGCGGCGACCGAGTACGCACGACGGCCGAGGTCGGGCGCGACCTCGCCGCTCGCGTCAACGGCTGACGACGCCCCGCGCGTCGTCACCGGACGGCGCGGCGCCACCCGCGCCGCGCCGTCGGACGAGTCGTCCGAGCCACCGCCCGCCCCGGCCGTCATCCCCCTGTCGATCACCCGACGTCCCTCTCCTGCCCGGGTGACCGCTGTGGTCGGAGCGACGTCGGTGCCCATGGGGTGCGCGGTCGTGGAAAACTACAGGGGTCACCCGGTGAAAGGCCCCCGATCATGACCTCATCCAGCACCACCCCCTCCGCCAGCCCCGCCGCGTCGGGCATCCTCCCGGAGGAGCTCGAAGACCTCGTCACGCTCTTCGACGTCCGTGCCACGAACAGCCCCACGCCCGACGCCGAGCGCGAGGCCGCGCTGCAGGCGCCGAGGTTCGGCACCGTGTTCACCGACCACATGGCCCGCATCAGCTGGCGCCAGGAGGACGGCTGGCTCGACCGCCGCATCGAGAAGTACGGCCCGCTGCAGCTCGACCCCGCGACCGCCGTCCTGCACTACGCGCAGGAGATCTTCGAGGGGATGAAGGCGTACCGGCACGCCGACGGCTCGGTCTGGACGTTCCGTCCGGACGCCAACGCGGCGCGCTTCGCCCGGTCGGCGCACCGCCTGGCCCTGCCCGCCCTCAGCGTCGAGGACTTCATCGGCTCGATCGCCGCGCTGGTGCGCACCGACATCGACTGGGTGCCCTCCGGCGAGGACTTCAGCCTCTACCTGCGCCCGTTCACGTTCGCGTCCGAGGCGTTCCTCGGGGTGCGGCCCACCGCCGAGGCCGAGTACCTCGTCATCGCCTCGCCCGTCGGCCCGTACTTCTCCGGCGGCGTCAAGCCGGTGTCGATCTGGATCGAGGAGCACTACCACCGCTCGGGCCCCGGCGGCACGGGCGACGCCAAGTACGGCGGCAACTACGCGGCGAGCCTCCTGCCGCAGCAGCTCGCGGCCGAGAAGGGCTTCGACCAGGCCTGCTACCTCGACGCCACGACCAGCTCCTACCTCGAGGAGCTCGGCGGCATGAACGTGTTCGTGGTCATGGCCGACGGGTCCGTGCACACACCGGAGCTCACGGGCTCCTTCCTCGAGGGCGTCACCCGCTCGTCCATCCTGCAGCTGGCCCAGGACCGCGGGCACGAGGCCGTCGAGCGCCGGATCCCGCTCGCGGAGGTCGTCGCGGGGCTCGAGGACGGCAGCGTCCGCGAGATCTTCGCGTGCGGCACGGCGGCGGTCATCACCCCCGTCGGCCGGCTCGCGGGCGACTCGTTCGACCACGAGGTCTCGGGCGGCGAACCGGGCGAGCTCACCATGGCGATCCGTGCCGAGCTCACCGACATCCAGTACGGTCGGGCCGCGGACCGGCACGGCTGGATGCGCCGGCTCGCCTGACGCAGCGCCGCGCAGGTCCGTCGCGGCGTGGGTACGACTCAGGCGTGGTCGGTCACGACCACGGACGGAGGTCCCGCATGGCGACACCGATCACGGCCGACGAGGTCAACCGCACCACGCTGGCCCGCCAGCAGCTGCTCGCCCGCTCCGACGACGACGTGCCCGCCGTCGTCGGGCGGGTGGGCGGGCTGCAGGCGCAGCACGCCGACATGCCGTACGTCGCGCTCTGGTCGCGGCGCTCCGGGCAGACGCTGGGCGCGCTCGAGGAGGCCCTGACCGGCGGGTCCGTGGTGAAGGCGACCGTGATGCGCTCCACCCTGCACGTGGTGCCGAGCGCGGAGTGGCCGCTGCTCGACGCGGTCTCGGCGGAGCAGCGCCTCGCGGCCTGGCGCGCGAGCGCCCGCCGGGCGGGCGTCGACCTCGTCGGCCTCAACGCGGCGGTGCGCGCCTACTGCGCCGAGCCGCGCACCCTCGACGAGGTGGAGACGTTCGCCGCCGAGCAGTACCCGGGGGTGGACGCCGTCGCCGCGATCCCCGGCGGCGTGAGCCGGGCATGGTGGCGCCTCGCCAGCGCGGGCGGCGGCCTCGTGCACGTACCGCCGAGCGGGCTGTGGGGCTCGCACGTCGCGGTCCGCTACCAGGACGGGGCGCGCTGGCTGGCCGACCGGCTCCCGCACCCGCTGCCCGTCCTGCCTCCGGACGAGGCGCGCTCCCGCGCGGTCGCGCGCTACCTGCGCGCCTTCGGGCCGGCGTCGGTGCGCGACGTCGCGCGCGGTCTGGGCGTACGGGGGATCGGCGCGATGAAGCGCGCCCTCGCGCTGCTGGACCTGCGCAGCTACGAGGCGCCCGACGTGCCCGAGCTGCTCGACCTGGCCGACGCCGACCTCGCGCCGGCCGACGCGCCCGCGCCGGTGCGGCTCCTGCCGCGCTGGGACCAGCTCCTGGTGGCGTTCGACGAGCGGTCGCGGCTCCTCGACCCGGAGCACGCCGTCCTGGTGTTCCGGCGCAACGCCGACGTGCTGCCGACCTTCTGGGTCGACGGTCGCGTCGCCGGGACCTGGTCCCTGGACGTCGACGCGCGTCGTGCCACCGTCCACCTCGAGCCCTTCACCGGCGACGCCTGGGCGCGCCACCGGGACGACCTGGAGGCGGAGGCGACGTCGCTGCTCGAGGTCGTCGCGGGCGACGCCCCCGAGCGGGAGGTCACCTGGGCCGCCGATCCGGCCGCACGAGAGTCCGGCCGAGCACGCCGTTGAGCATCGCCGAGACCGCGACGCCCAGCACCACCCACACCAGCGCGGTGACCACCGCCGACGCGGGGTCGCCGCCGCTCGTGAACGCGAGGGCGGCGAGGATCACGGTGGCCAGCGCGACCAGCCAGCCGAAGAACATCCGGGGCCGGGGCACCACGCGCACGAGCAGCTGCAGCAGCACCGCCGCGAGGAGCGCGAAGAGGGCGCCGGTCAGCGCCCACGCGAGCCCGGGCGCGTCCGGCGCCAGTCGGGTGGGGCCGAGCAGGCCCACGTCGAACGCGCTGTCGAAGACCACCGAGGCCGCGAGCCCCAGGACGGCGCACACCACGACGGTGACGGCGGCGCCGGACCGGAAGCGCGGGCGGTCCAGCCGGAGCAGGTCGCGCGACGACGGCGCCGGGGCGTCCCACGCCTCGCTGGGCTCCGCCGTCGGCACGATGCCCGGCGACGTCCCGGGGCGCGGGGAGATCCCGGGCGGCGGCTCCGCCGGGACGTGAGGACCGCCGGGCGGTCGCGAGTCGGTCATCGGTGCGGCCTCCTGACCTCGGTGACAGGAGCCAGCCGACCACACCCGGTGGTCGGTCGCACGGCCGCCACGCCCCGCGATGCCCGGGTCGCGGGGTGGACCGCCTGCCCGACGGGGGCGAACGTGTGGCACCATGTGGCCCATGACACGCCTCGCGCACCAGCGTTGCTCGCTCATCATTCTGTAGCGCGTCCGGCCCACCCCGCCGGACGCGCAGACCTTCCGTACCCGGAGGGTCTTTTTTGTTGATCTGAACGACCAGAGCTCTCGATGCCCCGGCCCCGGCCGTCGCGTCACCGATGTGGGGAGTCCCGCCATGACCGCCACCCCGTTCCACGTCTACGACACCACCCTGCGCGACGGTGCGCAGCAGGAGGGCATGAACCTCTCCGTGGCGGACAAGCTGGCCATCGCGCCGCTGCTGGACGAGCTGGGCGTCGGCTTCATCGAGGGCGGCTGGCCCGGCGCGGTACCGAAGGACACGGAGTTCTTCCGGCGCGCGGCCAAGGAGCTCGACCTCCGGAACGCGGTGCTCGCCGCCTTCGGTGCCACCCGCAAGGCGGGCACCCGCGCCTGGGACGACCCGCAGGTCCGGGCGCTCCTCGACTCCGAGGCGCCGGTCGTGACCCTGGTGGCGAAGTCGGACGTGCGGCACGTGGAGCGCGCGCTGCGCACGACCCCCGACGAGGGTCTCGCGATGATCTCCGACACGGTCGAGTTCCTCGTCGGCGAGGGGCGCCGCGTCGTCGTCGACGCCGAGCACTTCTTCGACGGCTACCGGGACGACCCGGCGTACTCCCGCGCCGCGGTGGAGGCGGCGTTCGCCGCCGGCGCCGAGGTCGTGGCGCTGTGCGACACCAACGGCGGCATGCTGCCCCACTGGGTCACCGACGTCGTGACCGAGCTCCGCGAGTCGCTGGGTGTGCCGCACGGGCGCGACGCCGTCCTCGGCGACCGGCTGCTGGGTGTGCACGCGCACAACGACTCGGGCTGCGCCGTCGCGAACACGCTGGCCGCCGTCGCCGCCGGGTGCGCGCACGTGCAGGGCACCGTGAACGGCTACGGCGAGCGCACCGGCAACGTCGACCTGGTGACCGTCGTCGCGAACCTGGAGCTCAAGCACGGCCTGCGCACGCTCGCCGGCGAGGGCCTGGAGGAGGCCACCCGCATCGCGCACGCCGTCGCCGAGATCACCAACATCTCGCCCTACGCGCGGCAGCCCTACGTCGGGGCCAGCGCCTTCGCGCACAAGGCGGGCCTGCACGCGAGCGCGATCAAGGTGGACCCGGACCTCTACCAGCACATCGACCCCACCGCCGTGGGCAACGACATGCGCATGCTCGTGTCGGACATGGCCGGGCGCGCGTCGATCGAGCTCAAGGGCCGCGAGCTGGGCTACGACCTCAGCGGCCAGGGCGAGCTCCTCACCCGCGTCACGACCCGGGTCAAGGACGCCGAGGCCCAGGGCTACACGTTCGACGCCGCGGACGCGTCCTTCGAGCTGCTGCTGCGCGAGGAGCTCACCGGCGGCCGCCAGTCGTACTTCCGGGTGGAGAGCTGGCGCACGATCGTCGAGACGGTCGCCGGCGGCGCGGGGCACGACGCCGCGAGCCGGGACGCCGACGCCGTCGCGGAGTCGACGGTGAAGCTGCACGCCGGCGGCGAGCGCATCGTCGCGACGGGCGAGGGCAACGGCCCCGTGAACGCCCTCGACCAGGCCCTGCGCGGCGCGCTCACGCGGGTGTACCCGCAGATCGAGAAGTTCGAGCTCATCGACTTCAAGGTGCGCATCCTCGACGCCCAGCAGGGCACCGACGCCACGACCCGCGTGCTGGTCGAGACGACGGACGGCCAGCACTCCTGGTCCACCGTCGGCGTGGGGCCCAACGTCATCGAGGCGGCGTGGGAGTCGCTGATCGACGCATACGTCTACGGCCTCCTGCACGCCGAGGTCGAGCCGCGCTGAACGACCTCGCGGGACTCCGTACGACCTCGGCGAGGGTCAGCGGGGCCTGATCGGCAGGCGGTGGGGCTGGACCGCGTCGTAGGTGACCTTGAGCGCGGCGGCGGTCTGGTCGTAGCGGCGCTGCGCGACGCGCACGAAGAGGAAGTCGACCACCGCGAGCTGGGCGATGCGGCTCGACATGGCGCCGGAGCGGAACTGGGTCTCGCGCGCCGTGGTCGACAGGACGACGTCGGCGAGCTCGGCCAGCGGCGACGCCGGGAAGTTGGTGACGGCCACGGTCGTGGCGCCCGCGTCGCGCGCGAGGGTGAGCGCCTGGACCGTCTCCACCGTGGTGCCGGTGTGCGAGACGGCCACGGCGACGCAGCCCTCGCCGAGGAGGGCCGCGGACTGCAGCTGGCCGTGCAGGTCGACCGGCGCGAAGCAGACGATGCCGATGCGGGCGAGCTTCTGCGCGAGGTCCTGCCCCGTGAGGCCGCTCGACCCGACGCCGTAGACGTCGACGCGGGGCGCGGCGGCGACGGCGTCGACGGCGTGCTCGAGCGCGTCGAGGTCGAGCATGCGCGCCGTCTCCTCGATGGTCCGCGCCTCGTGGAAGGCGATCTTGGACACGACGTCGGTGGCGGTGTCGGTCCGGTTGATCTCGCCCTCGGCGATGCCGGAGCGCTCCAGCTCGACCGCGCGGCGGCTGGTGGCCTGCGCGAGGTCGATGCGGAACTCCGGGTAGCCCGCGTACCCGACGGCGCGGCAGAACCGCACCACCGTGGCCTGCGAGGTCCCGGCCCGTGCCGCGAGCTCCGTGATGGTGGCGCCGACGACGCCGGGCGGGTCGTCGAGCACCACCGAGGCGATGCGGGCCTCGGCGGGGCGCAGCGTGGGCAGGGTCTGGCGGAGCCGGACGAGGACGTCACCGTTCATGCGCGGAGGTCTCCTTCCCGGCAGGCGTGCCGGCGGTGGGTGGGGTGGACGGCGGGGCGGGCGCCCCGCCGCGCCGGACGGTGAGCCACGGCTCGTAGGGCTCCACGAGCACGCCGTCGCCGGCGGGCCGCACCTCGACGAGCGACCGTGCGAGGCGCAGCGCGCCGTCGAGCGGGCTCCCGTCGGCGGCGACGAGCCGCACGTCGGGCCGCAGCGCCGACAGGCGCGCCTTGAGCGGGGTGGTCACGGGGGCGCCGATCTGCAGGACGCCGCCGGTGACGGCGGCCAGCGGCGGGATGCCGGGGCGCAGGGCGGCGGCGATGCTCTCCGCGAGGTGCGTGCCGGCGTCGTGCAGGACGGCGTTCGCGACGAGGTCGCCCGCCCGGGCGGCGTCGGCGACGGCGGGGGTGAAGGACGCGAGGACCTGGGCCCGGTCGGGCCGGCCGTACAGCGCGGCGGGCCAGCCGTCGACGGGGCCGAAGCGCTCGAGCGCGGCGGCGAGCAGCGTGGGGGAGGGGGTGCCGGGGCGGCCGTCGTGGGTCGCGATCGCCGCGCGCAGCCCGTGCGCTCCGATCCAGGACCCGGAGCCGAGGTCGCCCAGCAGGTGGCCCCAGCCGTCCGCGCGGTGCCAGCGCCGCCTCAGGTCGGTGGCGAGGACGATGGCGCCGGTGCCGACGGCGGCGACCGCGCCGGGCCGTCCGCCGAGCGCACCGAGGTGGGCGGCGAGGGCGTCCGCGGCGACCGCCGTGGCCGCGGCGCCGGCGTCGTGCAGCACGGCGTGCAGCGCGCCGGGGTCGGGCACGAGGGAGGGGAGCCCGGTGACGGACAGCGCGGCCGCCGCGATCCGGATGCCGGGCCGCCGCCTCGTCAGGGCGCCGACGAGCTCGGCCACGACGTCCGCGGCGTCGCTCCCGGCCGCGGTGATGTGGACCGGCCGCCCGGTGAGGGTGAGCGTGTCGTCATCACCCGTGCCGGCCGAGCCGGCCGAGCCGCCGAAGCGGTACCGGGGCACGGCGACGAGGCGCGCGCCGCTGCCGCCGACGTCGACGGCGACGACGTGCTCGACGACGGTGGTCGCCGCGTCCTGGCCGGTCACAGGACCCAGTGTGGCAGTCATTTTCTCGGGATGGAGACCTCACAAAAAGAACTTCGCCCGCGCGTCGCGAGGGCCCGGTGTGACCGACGACGCCTCCGCGCCCGGTCGCGACGCCGCTACCGTGGAGACGTGCATGGTGAGTACAAGGTTCCCGGTGGCAAGCTCGTGACGGTCGACCTCGACGTGCGGGACGGGTTGCTCGCCGACGTCCGGCTCAGCGGCGACTTCTTCCTGGAGCCCGACGACGCGCTCGAGGTGATCGACGCCGCCCTCGTCGGGCTGCCGCGCGAGACGTCCACGGGCGATCTCGCGCGCGCCGTCGACGACGGGCTGCGCATCGCGGAGCAGGACGGGCGCGTGAGCGGGCTGGTGGCGATGGTCGGCTTCGACGCCTGGGCGGTGGCCGTCGCGGTGCGCCGGGCGCTGGGCATGGCGACCACGTGGGAGGACCACACCTTCGAGGTGCTGCGCCCGGGCCCGCTGTCCCCGCCGACGCTCGCCGCCCTCGACCAGGTGCTCACCGAGGAGCTCGCGGAGGGTCGGCGCGGACCGACGCTGCGGTTCTGGGACTGGAACGAGCGCGCGGTCTTCATCGGGTCCTTCCAGTCGCTGCGGAACGAGGTGGACCCCGAGGGCGTGCGCGCGCACGACGTGACCGTGGTGCGGCGCATCTCCGGCGGCGGCGCCATGTTCATGGAGGCCGGCAACTGCGTGACGTTCTCCCTCGTGGTGCCGGCGTCCCTCGTGGACGGCCTGACCTTCGAGCAGTCGTACGCCTTCCTCGACTCGTGGGTGCTCGGCGCGCTGCACGACGTCGGCGTCGAGGCGTACTTCTCCGGCATGAACGACGTGGCGTCGCCCGCGGGCAAGCTCGCCGGGTCGGCGCAGAAGCGGCTGGCTGGCGGCGCCGTGCTGCACCACATGACGATGGCGTACGACATCGACAGCACGAAGATGCTCGAGGTGCTCCGCATCGGGCGCGAGAAGCTCTCCGACAAGGGCACGACCAGCGCCAACAAGCGGGTGGACCCGCTGCGGTCGCAGACCGGGATGTCGCGCGACGCGATCGTCGACGCGTTCGAGGCGCACTTCAAGGCGCACCACCGCACCGTCGACTCCGCGCTGCGGCCCGAGGAGCTCGCCCGGGCCGAGGACCTCGTGCGCACCAAGTTCGCCAACCCCGCCTGGATCAACCGGGTGCCCTGACCCGCGTCGCGCCCGCGCGCGGCGGGCGTCGTCGGCGACCGAGGTCACCGTCCTGTCACGGATCGGTGCGGGGGCTTTCGTCATCCCCGTCCGGTCAGTAATCTCCCTCCCAGAGCGACTCCCCGGAACTTCCTTTCAGCCGGGGCGTCGCCGCACGCACGACCAGCGATCGCCACGGCGATCACGATGACAGCGAGACGACGAGGTCACGCCGGACGACGAAGGCGTCGGCACGACACGAGCGTGAGGACGGCGCCACGGGCGCCGCGCACGAGGGAGGGCGGCCCACCGGGCCGCCAGGGGAGGACGACGATGCGGCGAGACATCTGGACCCGGAAGAGCGTGGGGACGGCGGCGACCGCGGCGCTCGTGGCGCTCGGCGTCGCGGCCTGCGGGAGCGGCACCGGCGGCTCCGGGGGCGCGGACGGGGAGGTCGACGGCGAGGGCAAGACCCTCGACGTCTGGATCATGCAGGGCACCAACCCGAGCGCCGACACCTTCTTCGACGAGGTGACGTCGGCGTTCAAGGAGGAGACGGGCGCGGACCTCAACGTCGAGTTCGTCGAGTGGGCGGACGCGCACGACCGGTTCGTCACCGCGATCGCCGGCGGCACCACGCCCGACGTCGCGGAGACCGGCACCACGTGGACGCCGGAGTTCGCCGACGCCGGCGCGCTCGCGCCGCTGGACGACTTCGTCGCCGACGCGGGCCTGGGCGACGACCTGGTGGACGGCCTCGTCGAGGCGGGCACCTACGACGAGCAGCTGTACGGCATGCCCTGGTACGCGGGCGTGCGCTCGCTCGTCTACAACACGGAGATCTTCGAGGAGGCCGGCGTCGAGCCGCCCACCACCTGGGCGGAGATCGAGTCGGCGGCCAAGGCGATCAAGGCGAAGTTCCCGGACAAGACCGCGATCGCCGTGCCCGGCGACGCCGAGTTCACGGTGTACCCGTGGGTGTGGGGCGCCGGCGGCGACGTCGCGACGCTCGACGGCGACACCTGGACCTCGGGTCTCGACAGCCCCGAGGCGCAGGAGGGCCTGGACTTCTGGACCGGCCTGGCGAAGGACGGCTACTCCTCCGCCGGCGCCACCACGTGGCGCGAGACCGACGTGCTCGACGCGTTCGCCGCGGGCGACGTCGGCATGGCGGTCATGGGCTCCTGGACGCCGGGCGCCGTCGTCGAGGCCAACGCCGACATGGAGGGCAAGTTCGCCGCGGTGCCGATCCCGGGCAAGGACGGCGGCATCTCCCCGTCGGTGCTGGGCGGCTCGCACCTGAGCATGTTCTCCACCGCGGAGGACCAGGACCTCGCGTTCGCGTTCATCGAGCTCATGACCACCGGCGAGTTCGCCACGAAGTGGGGCGAGCAGGCCGGCTACTTCCCGGGTCAGAAGTCGCTGCTGGACGAGACGCTGAAGAGCACCGACCCGCTCGTGGCGCCGTTCGCGAAGCAGTTCGTCGAGGGCGGCGCGTCCGTGCCGGTGTCGCCGAACTACGGCGCCGTGCAGGCCAAGCTCACGACCAGCACGATGATGCAGTCGATCCTGTCGGGCAGCGAGGACGTCGCGACCGCCAGCACGAAGGCGGCCGAGGAGATGACGTCGCTGCTCAACGGTGGCAGCTGACGGATGACGAGCACCCTCCCCGTCGCGGCCCCCGCCGGGCCCGGGCAGTCGCCCGGGCCCGGCGGGCGCCGCCCGCTCGGCAAGTCGTTCTTCGCGCGCGTGCGGCCGTGGATGCTGCTCGCGCCCGCGCTGCTCGTCCTCGCGGTGCTGCTGCTGTGGCCGCTGGTCCGCGTCGTGCTGTTCTCCCTGCAGGACTACGGGCTGAAGGAGATCGTCACCGGCGAGCCGAACTGGATCGGCCTCGACAACTTCGCGGAGATCTTCACGTCCGCGCAGCTGTGGCAGGTGGTGCTGCCGAACACCGTGGTGTTCGCGGTGCTGTCGGTCGCGTGCACCGTGGTGTTCGGCACCGCGGTGGCGGTGCTGCTCGCCTCCCTCGGCCGGGTCTGGCGGACCGTCGTGTCCAGCGCGATCATGGCGGCCTGGGCCATGCCCGCCGTCACCGGCACGTACGTGTGGGTCTGGATCTTCGACGCCGACCGCGGCGTGTTCAACCACGTGCTGCAGGCGCTCGGGCTGCAGGACGCGCCCGTCAACTGGTTCACCGACCGCTGGTCGTTCTACGCCATCGTGCTGCTCAACGTGGTGCACCACGGCTTCCCGTTCGTGGCCATCACGGTGCTCGCGGGCCTGCTGGGCGTGCCGAAGGAGCTGCTGGAGGCCGCCGAGATCGACGGGGCCGGTCCCTGGCGCCGGTTCTTCTCGGTGATCGTGCCGCAGCTGCGGCAGATCTTCGCCGTCGTGATCATCCTGTCGACCATCTGGGACTTCAAGGTCTTCGCGCAGGTCTACCTCATGCCGGGCGGCGCCGGCAGCAACCGCGAGGTGCTGAACCTCGGCGTGTGGTCGTACACCGAGTCGTTCGGCCAGAACCGGTACGGCTTCGGCGCCGCCATCGCGGTGCTGCTGACCCTGCTGCTGCTCGGCATCACCGTCGCGTACGTGCGCACGATCCTGAAGGAGGAGGAGCTGTGAGCGTCGCGACCAGCCCGACCCGGCGAGCCGCGGCGGGCGGCACCGTCGCCCGGCGACGCGGGCCCCGCCGCCCGTCGCCCGCCGTCCGGGTGGGCAAGGGGGTGGCCGTCGCGCTGCTGCTCGTCTTCACGCTGTTCCCCGCCTACTGGATGCTCGTGAGCTCGCTCGACGCCACGGCCGGCCGGGGATCGTCCTTCGTGCCGGCCGAGCCGACCCTCGAGCACTACGAGTTCGTGCTCACCGACGGCGGCTTCGACGTCTTCCTGCGCAACTCGCTGCTGGTGGCGCTCGCGACCGTGCTCGTGTCGTCGCTGCTCGCCCTGCTGGCGTCGGTCGCGGTGGCGCGCTTCCGCTTCAGGCTGCGCACCCAGGTGCTGCTGCTCGTCCTCGTGGTGCAGATGGTGCCGCTCGAGGCGCTCGTCATCCCGCTGTTCGTGCAGGTGCGCAACCTCCAGCTGCTCGGCACGCTGACCGGGCTCGTCGTCGTGTACGTCGCGCTCGCGCTGCCCTTCGGCATCTGGATGCTGCGGGGCTTCGTCGCGGCCGTGCCCGTGGAGCTGGAGGAGGCCGCGTACCTCGACGGGGCCACCTGGGGGCGGATGTTCCGCTCGATCCTGCTGCCGCTGGTCGCGCCCGGCCTCGTGGCCACGAGCATCTTCGGGTTCATCACGGCGTGGAACGAGTTCGTCTTCGCGATGACGCTGCTCGGCGGCGAGACCCAGAACTACACGGTGGCCATCGGCCTGCGATCGTTCTTCGGGCAGCACTCGAACGACTGGGGCGCCATCATGGCGGCGTCGACCATCATCACCGTGCCCGTGATGATCTTCTTCATCCTGGTCCAGCGGCGGCTCGCCTCCGGCCTGACCTCCGGGGCGGTGAAGGGGTGACCCCGCCCGACGCCGTCGAGCGGGCCGTGCACGGCGTGCTCCTGCCGGGGTTCACCGGGACTACGCCGCCGCCCTGGCTCGAGGCCGCCGCCCGCGCGGGCCTGGCCGGGGTGGTGCTCTTCGCGCACAACACGCCGGACCTGGCGACCACGGCCGCGCTCACGGCCCGCCTGCACGACGTGGCGCCGGACCTGCTCGTCGCGACCGACGAGGAGGGCGGCGACGTGTCGCGGCTCGAGGCCGCGGGCGGCTCGTCGCTGCCCGGCGCGGCCGCGCTCGGCGCGGTGGACGACGCCCGCCTCACGCGCGACGTCGGCGAGGCCCTGGGCCGGCTCCTCACGGCGGCCGGGGTCGACCTCGACCTCGCCCCGGTGCTCGACGTCGACGCCCCGGGGAACCCGGTGATCGGCGTGCGGGCGTTCGGCTCCGACCCGGCGGCGGTCGCGCGGCACGGGGTCGCGTTCGCGCGCGGCCTGCAGCGCGGCGGCGCGGGGACCTGCGCCAAGCACTTCCCGGGGCACGGGTCCACCACCGCCGACTCGCACCTCGAGCTGCCCGTCGTGGAGGCCGACCTCGACGCCCTGCGCCGGCGCGACCTCGTGCCCTTCGCGGCCGCGTTAGGCCGGGACGCGCCCGCCGCCGACGCGGTCATGACGGCGCACGTCGTCGTGCCCGCCCTCGGGCCCGCGCCCGCGTCCCTCGAGCCGGCGGTGGCCGCGCTCGCCCGCGAGCTCGGGCTCGCCGGCCCGGTGATCACCGACGCCCTCGACATGCGCGCCGTCTCCGACGGCGCGGACGTGGGCGAGGCCGCGGTGCGGGCCGTCGAGGGCGGCGCCGACCTGCTGTGCCTCGGCACGACCGGGGGCCGGGACGACGAGGCGCTGTTCCGGTCGGCCATCGAGGCGCTCGTCGCCGCCGTCCGCGCGGGCCGGATCGCCCCGGAGCGGCTCGCCGCGTCCCGGCGCCGCACGGACGAGCTCGTGCGGCGGCTGCGCGACCGGCGTGCGCGCGCCGGCGTCGCCACGGGCCCCGAGGCCGCCGAGCGGTCGCGGCACGTGCTCGCGACGCTCGGCGCCCACGTCGCGCGGCGGGCCGTGCGCGCGTCGGGGCCGCCCCCGGAGCCGCTCGCCGGAGCGCCCGACGTCGTCGACCTGCGGCTGCGGCTCGACCACGCGGCGGGCCGCACCGCCCAGCACGTGCAGCGCGCCGTCGTGGCGGCCTGGCCCGGGGCCGTGCTGCACCCCGCCATCGACGGGCCCCCGCTCGACGACGCCCGCTTCGCGGCGCTGCTCGACGGCCTGCGGGAGCCGGCCGGGGAGGCCCGGCCGGTGGTCGTCGTGACGCGGGAGCCGGCGCCCGGCAGCGCGGAGCACGACCGGCTGGCGGCGCTGCAGCGGGCGCGGCCGGACCTCCTCGTCGTGCACACCGGCGTGCCGGACGTGGGGGAGCGCTGGCTCGCCGCGCTGCCCGGCGGGACCCCCGCGACGGTGCTCGCGTGCGGCACGGGCCGCGCGAACGCGGAGGCCGCGGTCGCGCTCCTCGCGGCCGGTCTCGTCGACGGGCGCGTCGGGGCGGGGGTGGGGCGATGATCGTCATCGGCATCTCGTCCGGCACGAGCGTCGACGCGATCGACGCCGCGGCCGCCGACCTCGACCTGCGCGCCGACGGCACCCTGCACCTGCGGCCGCTCGGCCACGCCGAGTACCCCTGGCCCGACCACCTGCGCCGCCGGATCCTCGCCGCCCTGCCGCCCGCCGCGGTCGACATGGGGGAGGTGTGCCAGCTCGACACGCTGGTCGGGCAGGAGCTCGGGGACGCCGCGCGCCGCGCCGTCGACGACCTCGCGGGCGGCGACGCCGACCTCGTGGCGTCGCACGGGCAGACCCTGCACCACTGGGTGGTGGCGGGCCGCGCGCGCGGCACGCTGCAGCTCGGGAACCCGGCCTGGGTGGCGGAGCGCTCCCGGCGGCCGGTGGTGAGCGACTTCCGGGTCGCCGACATCGCCGCCGGCGGCCAGGGCGCCCCGCTCGTCAGCGTCCTCGACGCCCTGTGGCTCGGGCACGACGGCGCCGCCGGCGCCCGGCACACCGCGGCGCTCAACGTGGGCGGCATCGCCAACGTGACGGTCGTGGGTGCGCACGACGAACCCGTGCTCGGCTGGGACACCGGCCCCGGCAACTGCCTCATCGACCACGCGGTGCAGCGGCTCACCGGGCAGCCGTACGACCGGGACGGGGAGCTCGCCGCCCACGGCCGCGTCGACCGCGACGCCCTGGACGCGCTGCTCGCCGAGCCGTACTACGACCTGCCCGTGCCGCGCTCCACGGGCCGCGAGCTCTACGACGGCGAGTACGTCACGACCCGCCTCGCGGCCGCGGGCGTCCAGGCCGACCGCCTGAGCACCCCCGACCTGGTCGCCACGCTCACCGAGCTCACCGCGGCCACCGTGGCCCGCTCGCTCGCCGACCACGGCCCGGTCGACGGCGTCGGGCGCGTGGTGATCTCGGGCGGCGGCGCCCGCAACCCCGTGCTGCGCGACCGGCTGCGGGCCCTGCTGCCCACCACGACGGCGCTGGTCACCGCGGACGACCTCGGGCTGCCGGCGGACGGCAAGGAGGCGTACCTCTTCGCGCTGCTCGGCTTCCTCGGCGTGCACGGGGTGCCCGGCACCGCGGCCGGACCGCACCGCCGGCAGGCCACGGGGGCCCGGCGGCCGGTCGTGCTGGGGTCGCTGACCCCGCCGACGCCGCTGGCCGGGACGGCGCCCCGCGGCCCCGTGCGGCGCCTCGTCCTGACGACCTCGCCCCCGAGCCACCCGAGCACTCCGAGCCCTTCGAGAGCTCCGAGCATCCTGACGACTCCGAGAGGAAGCACCCGATGAGCGGAGCGACCGTCCCCGAGCCCACCGACCCCCATGCCGGCGCCCCCGCCGACGCCGCCGATACCGCGGGCGCCGTCCCCGCCGCGCCGCCGGACGACCTGCTCGCCGTCGCCCGCCTCGTCTCGCCCACGGAGGAACGCAACCCGCGCACCACCGACATCGACCTGCTCCCCGCCGCGGAGGTGGTGCGGCTCATCCTCGAGGAGGACGCCGGCGTCGCCTCCGTGGTCCGGGCCGAGCGGTTCCGCGTCACGCAGGCGGTCGAGCTCGCCGTCGAGGCCATCCGCGCCGGGGGCCGCGTGCACTACGCCGGGGCGGGCACGTCCGGCCGGCTCGGCGTGCTGGACGCCGTCGAGCTGCTCCCGACCTACGGCGTCGGGCCCGAGTGGATCGACGCGCACCTCGCGGGCGGCCACGACGCGATGACCCTGTCCGTCGAGGGCGCCGAGGACGACGCCGGGGCGGGCCGGCGCGACCTCGACGACGTCGGGCCGCACGACCTCGTCGTCGGGCTGGCCGCCAGCGGCCGCACCCCCTACGTGGCGGGCGCGCTCGACCTGGCCCGCGAGCGAGGGGCGCGCACCGCCCTCGTCAGCGCCAACCCGTCGGCCCCGCTCGCCGACCGCGTGGACGTCGCGATCCTGCTCGACACGGGCCCCGAGGCCGTCACCGGCTCCACCCGCATGAAGGCGGCCAGTGCGCAGAAGATCGTGCTCAACACGTTCTCCACCGCCACCATGATCCGGCTCGGCAAGACGTACTCGAACCTCATGGTCGACGTCCGCGCCACCAACGCCAAGCTGCGCGCCCGCCTCGTCCGGCTGCTCAGCCAGGCCACCGGCCTCGCGCCTGAGGTCTGCGCGCCCGTGCTCGCCGACGCCGACGGCGACGTGCAGGTGGCGCTGGTCATGCTGCTCGCGGGCGTCGACGTCGCGGCCGCGCGCACCGCGCTCGACGGCGACGGCGGCGTCCGGGGCGCGCTCTCCCGGCTGGGCGCCGCCCCGCCGAGGTAGTGCGAGACCTGCCGAGGTAGTTCCCCGTGCGACGAGGTAGTTCACTCCTCCGCGAAGTAGTTCGTGGCCCGCGCGAGATCCGAACTACCTCGCGGAGGACTGAACTACCTCGCGGAGGACTGAACTACCTCGCGGAGGACTGAACTACCTCGCGGAGGACTGAACTACCTCGCGGAGGACTGAACTACCTCGCGGAGGACTGAA